>DGYFI06203__coassemble_6890_pt1 | contig 3073 bp, 4 predicted proteins | sample DGYFI06203__metabat2_high_PE_014 | metagenome-assembled genome bin DGYFI06203 | reverse complement strand
GGTCAGTATTATTTATTTGAGTCCAGTGGCTAACTTATTCTTGAAATTTAGGATTGTCTTTTTAAAAGACAAGTAAGAGAATTTTATAATGTAGTCCATTTAATTTGAGGCATTCAAGAAATTAGGGATTCTCACATCCCGAGTAAAAAGGTAAATTCAGTATGCATAACTTAATTTTTCTGACAGATTTAGAAAGTGCTGACTTGGACCCGTATGTGCGGCTCACTGAGGCCCAGCTTTTTCATGCCCGGGGTCCGCAGCCGGGTTTATTTATTGCGGAAAGCCCAAAGGTGATCGAACGGGCCTTACGAGCGGGGTACCGCCCAGCGTCCCTGCTGGTAGAAGAGAAGTTCTTAAATCGTGACCTAGCGGACCTAGACCATGAAATGGCGACAAATCAGACGGAAGGGCTAGGCCAAACGCCAATCTACGTTGTCAACAACACCTTGCTTCGCCAACTATCTGGTTATAATCTTTTACGGGGTGCGCTGGCCGCAATGTACCGTGTGCACCGGCCCACCCTCAATGACTTTTTGGCTGCAATCCCACACGCACACCCACGGATTGCAATCCTTGAACGAATCGTTAACCCAGCCAACATCGGGGCAATCTTTCGCTCGGCGGCGGCCCTTGGCATCGATGGGGTCATCGTCACCAGCGACTCCGCCGACCCCCTTTACCGGCGCTCTTCGCGGGTTGCAATGGGAACCGTTTTTCAAGTCCCCTGGACCTATATCGATGCCCAAACCTGGCAGACGGAAGGGATTAACCTGCTCCATCAGTTGGGATACCAAACGGCCGCCATGGCACTGCGCCACAACACCGTGCGGATTGACGCTCCGCAACTGGCGAAGGTCGACAAGCTGGCCATTATCCTGGGCTCGGAAGGTCCGGGGTTGAGAGAACAAACAATCGCTGAGAGTGATTTTACAATTAAGATTCCTATGACCACCGGGGTCGATTCCTTGAACGTTGCGGCGGCCTCGGCACTGGCGTTTTGGGAACTTGGGAACCGTCCGAGCTAATAATATAGCAAAACCGAACCATCAATTGTGGTTCGGTTTTTGTTTTTAAATTATGCTATCCGCCGCGCCCAAAGCGCTAAAGACCACAGCTAGTTATCACTGTCATCCAGACTGACGTTATTCTGCGCCTGGTTTTGCTGAATTTTTTGGATTGCGGCATTAATTTGGGGCCTATAATTACTAAACTGCTCCGCAATTTCGTCCTTGTTGTAGGACTTGCTAAAGTCTTTTTGACCGTGCGTGTAGTGGTTGACGTCAATTTGATCATTATTAAATCCAATAATATACCAGGCGAAAATAGATTTACCTTCGCCAATCTGAAAGGTCGAGTCTTCATACTGTGCAATAATCGTCGGTTGTTCTGTTGCCGGATTAGCACTCTGCCCGTTCGCCAGTTCATCAAATGTCTTAAACTTATCATCGAGCGAGTCACCACGCAGGGAGTTGATATACGCAGCTACCGCTAACTCTTCGTCGTTCAACTCCACTTTTTGTTGGGGCGAAGAGGATTGAGTACTAGAAACATGCTTCTCCGAATGGTACTGAACGCTCGCGGAAGGAGCAGACCCTCTTGGGACTTTCGCTTGTTGGCGAGTGTTATAGCTACCAATAAGGAATAGTAGAACCGCAGCCAAGGCCACGATGATTCCCCCAAGTAGCCCATAAATTAACTTTTGCTTTTTCATTATTAATTAGTCATCCTTTCCGCTCACCACGTCTTCCATTAGTTTTTGGTTGATTTCAGTCGTATGTTGGTCATTATAGTTAATCTTTTGAATGATTGCATCGACCTGAGCCTGTTTATCACGGTACCGGCTAACCAGGTCAGCTTTGTTCATCGAGCCTTCACTGTGTTCCCCGAGTATATCAGAAATTTTATGATCAACAGTATCACCATTGATAGTAATAATTAGCCTTGTCGACCCTGCTGTTCCCTCCTGAAACTGGAATGAATTATCACTTAGAGGCTTGATCTGCATCAACATTTCCTGTCGGGGGGTCAACTTGATCGGTGGTTTCGGTTAGCACGTCAGCTAGCTTTTGGTCAATTGTACCTGCCTACCCTAGGTCGGCCAATGCCATTGTCGCAATTTCTTCGTTGGTGAACTTCGCTTGGTCAGACTGTGGCTTGGTTGAAGACTGTGTCAGGGCCCCTTGATTAACAGTCTTGCTTGTCTTTTTGGCTGAATACGGCAAGGAGTGTCGTGAACTCTGGGTTCCTAACATGAAGAAGAGGATGGCGCACAGTAGCACGGCAATGAGTGAAAGGGCTCAGATGATGATTTTATTATTTTTGGTCATGATACATTATGCTATTTAACTGTACCAATTTTGGTTAGCTTAAAGTGTAAATTATAATCAGATTGGTCATCAATTTCCCATGATGGAGAACCCTTAAATGTGGCATGCATAGTTGAAGAATCAAAATCTGAAACCAGGAGTTCGCCGCTTGCGTTTTTTGTGGTATCTAAGATATAGCTGTATAGTTTAATTCTGTTGTTGCGATTATCAATGTGGTAATTGTATCTTTCAGGATCATCCTTAGTAGTGCGTGCCGCTTTATTAAAACTTGTTGTCTTAAACTTGTTTGCTTCTCTTGCTGAATCAACGAGAGTATATCTACCATCTTTAGAGAAAATAAAATACCCATTTGAAGATTCTTTTTCGCCATCTATATATCCAACAACGGTATATTTGTAAATAGAACCAGGTACGGCTTTTTGTAAACTGGGGTGTTGATACTTCCACTAACTAAAAGCACCGATTGTGAAAATTAAAATCATAAAACTAATTCCCACTAATAATTTGTGTTGCTTAGTTATATTGTTCTTGGGTACCTGTGAATGAATAATTTTCCGGCCACAGTTAGAGCAAAATTGGCTGTTAGGGGCTAATTGAGTACCACAGTATTTACAAAAATTCATAAGCTGTTTCTCCTGTAATTAAATGTTCTGAGCTGTTGATATTGCCCGCCGATTGGGGACATTTCCCCGGCGAATTGTCAAACTAAGTGCAACGGTTTATCAAAAAATACTTCATATGGGGTT
>DGYFI06203__coassemble_1936_pt1 | contig 11363 bp, 11 predicted proteins | sample DGYFI06203__metabat2_high_PE_014 | metagenome-assembled genome bin DGYFI06203 | reverse complement strand
CTCTAGCCCTTTAACAGAACGTGAGTTGAAATTTTGACAACCTAATTTTTCTAAGCAAAAATGGCATTGGTATAGAGACAGAAAATCTCTAACCAACACCATTTAGTGTAGAACCAATTTTCTTTACTAAATTAAACTCCGCAATAACGGCAAAACGCAACCGTAGCTCTCACCGCTGACTAATCAATGTCGATCCGGGTATCATTCTCGTCACTTGCCTGGAGCTTAGGCAGTTCCAACGTCAAAACCCCGTTCTCGTAGCGAGCTTTCACAGCGCTACGGTCAACATCAGGCAACCGGTACTGCCGGCTCATCTGACCATACCGCCGTTCCGTGTGTAAAACGTTTCCCTTCTGGTCACTTTCATCAGCAAAACTATCCCGGTGACCGGTAACGGCTAAAATATTATTAGAGTAGTTGATATGAATGTCTTTCTTATCAAAACCTGGCATATCAATTTTAACGGTGTAGCCGTGGTCGTCTTCCGCCATGTCCGTCTTCATATGATCAGCGGCGGGCGTTAAGTCCGAGAAGAAGTCATCATTCATCCAGTCACGCATATTCATCAAATTGTCAAAGAGGTTGTTACGACGTTGAATTTCGTTAGCCATAATTGAATCATCCTTTCTCATACCTTGATTACGCCCCTATCATAGTCCATCGCCCGGCGGTTGCAAGTGCGTTTTAGCAGTCTAATGGTTAATCTGCTAAAATTTATTTGACTTTTATTGACCAATCGTCAGAACGCTACGCCCACCTGGCCGCACCCATTTTAAACTGGCGCCCTTCATTTTGTCTTAGCCGAAACTAATTTATAACATATGATAAAAAATACATCTTTATTTCAGGAGTGACTATGCTAAAATAGGTTTGATTATTTTAAACCACAAGGGGTAACTCAGAATGAAAATTAAAAAATTCCTGCTGCTAATCACCGGGATCGCCACGCTCTTCTTGCTGGTACTCCCCGGAACTGCTAGTGCCGCTTCCCATATGCGGACGCCAATCAACTATCTCAAGTCTTCCGAGACCATCCCCTACCCAGATATTAACAAACTGAAGGATCCCTGGATCAAGGTCAGCATTGCTAAAAACCGGGTCTTCATCATGGATGGTCACCGGTGTGTCTACACTATGTACGCCAGCGCGGGCAAGTATGAAAGCAAGCATGGCAAACGCGTCAGTGCTACGCCGACCGGAACCTTTGCCATTCAAGACGACCGGGGTGCGAGCTTCTACAATGCCGCGGTCAAGTGTGGCGCTAACAACTATGTCTCCTGGCATGATAACGGGGCCTACCTCTTTCACAGCGTTCCAACCGATAAGGACGGTCACTACATCAAGTCGGAGGCGGCCAAGCTAGGCAAGCAAACCGCTTCGCACGGCTGTGTCCGGCTCTCAGTCCCTGACTCCAAATGGATGATGAGTGTCCCTGCCGGCACGAAAGTCGTCGTCCAGGAAAACTAGGCCGGTTCTCAAAGTCAGCGCGAGGCTCTAACGCTGATTGCAGCACAAACGGTGATTCTACACAGCCCACGTAATTTAACTGTAGGGCCACGTAACAAGCAGTTTTCCACCTGATAAAACCGGCTGACCGCCTCCTAATTGGAGATGGTCAGCCGGTTTTGCTATTCCCAAGGTTTATCGATCGTAATGGCTGCTAACGCTTCCTGCTGGTGGCCCCGGTTGGCTGCCCGCTGTTCGCGACGCCGTTCGTAACCGGCGACCAGTGCCCTCTGCTCGTTATTTTCCGGGAGCACTTCGTCATACTTCACCTGTTCTGCCGGATCCTGGATCACGTAGGTCATAAAACAGATAAAGCCTAAAAAGCGCTCCCCAGTCCGGAGGTGTTCACCGATCACCTTGACAAATACCTCTAAGGAACGATGCCCGATCCCGGTGACGTACGCCTCCATGCACATTGAATCCTGCAGGCGGAAGGGTTTTAAAAACTGAACATGGTCCATGGCAGCAGTAACCACAGTTGCCCGGGTAACCCGCATCGCTGCCACCGATGCTTCCCCGTCTACCAACTCCAAGATCCGCCCGCCGAACACCGTACCGTGTTCATTCAAGTCGGCATTGAAGACCCGGTGAATTGAAACTGATAGTGTTTGCTTACAACTTATCTTCATCATCCGAAACCCCTTACATAATTTGTTACTACCTATTTTACCACAACGGGATAAATATTAGATTTTTCTCACCAATCGATTAAAAATAGCTTATAATAGGAACAAGGCTATAAGAAAGGATTGAGATAAATGGCTAAGCAAGAAAAAGTTCAAACCCCATCGCTGTACGTCAACACCGATGCGGGGGTCGTGTTGTTAAACCTAAGTCAAGCATACTATAAGGATACCTATTCACTGGTTAACAGTGATGAATTGTTGGAAATCATTAAGCTCTACCTTGATTCTAAGAACCCCGAGTATGATGATGACGCCTTTGATAACGCCAGCCCAACCCAGTATGTAAGTGTCCTCAAGAAAATCCTGATCGATGATAATAGCGCCTTTGACAAGTATGACCCGAAAGATATACTGGCCAGTGTTGAAGAATTGTATTCCTTCTACCGGTCACTATTACGGGTAACAGTCATCAATTACAACAACAGCAAGATCGCCGGGAACGAATTTAAGATGATTGATAGCCACCTCAACGACCTGGTTCGGGAAGCCTACCGGGTCGTTGAAGAAAAGCTCCAGGGCTACCCTAACCAGACTTACCGGCAGGTCAACGCTGGTTCCAACGCGTCAATGCTCGTTCAAACTCACGACTGGCCAATTCCAGAAGGCTACGACCAACTCCGTGACATTGACTTCATCGACACCGTCATGCTCCGGCCGCCAATGATGATGCACACCAAGAGCAATAAGCGGGAGGGTGTCTTCTCCGCGGTCGATGAAAATCCTATCAAACGGTTCCATGGGCAAAAGGGACAATGGTACTGCTACCCGGCCAAGATCGGTGAAAGCCTGGCCTATATCTACTTCAACGTGGACTACCTGGTCAACGGAATTGCCCTTTCCAACCTCTTCCAGCTGGCCCGCCCCGATGAAGTACAGGGCCAAAAGCCCGACCTAATCCTCCTCTTCGGCCTGAAAGAAACCGAAGGGATGGTCTCCCACTACTACCACGACACAGCTAACGACATCTGGGTCGGCGAAGTGCCATACACAGACAAGACCACCTACTTCGGCTACATGAAGAAGATGTGCCTGACCCTGCACAACCTGCACCAGATTTACAGCGGTCGCTTACCAATCCACGGTTCCATGCTCCGGGTTCGCTTCACTAACGGCAAGGAAAAGAACGTGGTCTTCTTTGGCGATTCCGGCGCCGGCAAGTCCGAATCAATCGAAGCCATGCAGGAAATTGCTGACGACAAGATCGTTGACATGGAAACCATTTTTGATGACATGGGCAGCTTTGCAATCGGTGAAGACGGCAAGGTTTACGCCCAGGGAACAGAAACCGGGGCCTTTGTCCGGCTCGATGACCTGTCCAGCGCGGTCGCCTTTAACAACATGGACCGCGGGGTGTACCTCAATCCTGAACTTTCCAACGCCCGGGTCATCATCCCCGCCGATACTTATGAAAACATCATCAAGCACCACCCAATCGACATGTGGGTTTACGCTAACAACTACGATGACAAGGTTGGTATCCACCGCTTTGACAACGAAAACGAAGCCAAGAAGGTCTTCGTTGCCGGTAAACGGAAGGCCTTGGGTACGACTGACGAGGTCGGCATGAGCACCACCTTCTTTGCTAATCCATTTGGCCCGGTTCAAGAGGAAGAAAAGACGAAGCCGATTATCGACAAGATCTTCAATAAACTTTTCAACAACGGCGTCTACGTCGGTGAAGTCTATACCCACCTGGGGAACGACAAGTCCAAGGAAGCTCTGCAGGAATCTGCACGGGAGCTGCTCGACGTCTTGATGAACAATTGATAGCTAATTAATGTAACTTCGCGTCAAAAAGGTCCAAAATCAGCGTGTCAGCCAATTTTGGGCCTTTTTTTCTCACTTCTTCAATTACAAAGACAATGTAAGCAAGGTCTCCAGCTCGGTTTTACCAGAATTGGAGGCCTTGTTGCGTATCACATCTTCACTTTTTATTCCAATGCTCCTGCCGGAACTGGGCCCGACCTGCCGCTTCCTCGGCCGCAAACCGCTCCGGATTCTTCTTATAAAACTGCTGGTGGTAGTCTTCTGCCAGGTAAAAGGGCTGGGCCGGCTCAATCCGGGTGACGATTGGGTCCGCGAACCGGCCACTCGCCGCCAACTGTTTCTTGGAAGCCTCTGCAATCCGGCGCTGGCCCTGATCCTTAACAAAGATTACCGGCCGGTAGTTATCACCACGGTCCTGAAACTGTCCCATGGCGTCCGTCGGGTCTGTTTGCTGCCAGTAGATTTCGACCAGGTCCGCGTAAGAAACGACTGCCGGATCAAAGGTAATGCGCACCGCCTCCGTATGCCCGGTTGCCCCCGACTTGACCTGCTCGTAGGTCGGATTGGGCACGTGGCCGCCGGTATAACCGGACTCGACCTTCTCGATTCCCGGGTAGGTATCAAAGGGTTGAACCATGCACCAGAAGCACCCGCCCGCAAAGATTGCCGTGTCTACACTCATTTGCATTTCCTCCTTAATAGCTTAGTTCCGGCCAAAGATTGGCCATGCCGCTACCTGACTGCCCTTGTAAGTCTTTTGGATAACCTGCTTAGTAGCCTCAGTCTGGTAGGCATCAACGATTTTCTTATAGGTTGGGTTGTCCTTATTCTTGGCCTGAACTGCAATAATGTTGACGTACGGCCGGGCCTGCTTGTTGACCGGCTCCAGGTAGAAGGCATCCTTCTTTGGTTGCAGGTTTGCCGCCACCGCGTAGTTGCCGTTGATGATTGACGCATCCACAGAAGTCAGTGCCCGGGCCGTTTCTGCGGGATCGACCTCCTTGAACTTCAGCTTTTTCGGGTTGGCCGTGATGTCACTGAGCGACGGCTTGATTCCGCTGTTGCCCTTGACCTTGATCAGCCCCGCCGACTGCAGGAGGTTCAGCCCCCGTCCCAGGGTCGTCGGTTCATTTGGGATTGCAATTGTCGCGCCATCTGGCAGGTCCTTTAAGCCCGAGTACTTTTTCGAGTAGATTCCCAGAGGCGAAATCACCGTATTGCCGATACTGGTCAAATGGGCGTGCTGGCTTTTATTATAAGAGTCAAAGTAATAGCGGGTCAGGCAGGAGTGCAGATCAATCTTGCCTTCCTTCAACGCCACGTCTGGTTGGACGTAATCGTTGAAGGTCACGTATTTAATCTCGATGTGCTCCTTTTTCAGCCGGGCCCGGACGTTGTCCCAAACCGGTTCGGAATCGGTGCCAACTAACCCCAGCCGGACCGTCTTGGTAGCTGCCTGCTGGTGGCGCTGATAAACGAGGCGGCCAAGTCCGCCCAGCACTAACAGGACAATAATAATTCCAATAATCCAATTGCGGCGCTGCCGCCGTTTTCTTCTCTGCATTTGTACTTCCTCCTTAATATAAAAAACGTCCCGAAAAGCAGTCAACTCTGCTCTTCGGGACGTCGCTGTTCTAACGTGTTACCACCCGGATTTAACTGGACCTCACAGCCCACTCCTCATTGAGTACTAACATACTCAGACCTGATATCGAGGTCACCCCGCACGGTTGCTTGTCACCTGACTCACCACCGTGAACCGCTCCAAGACCATCTTCACTATCCTCAACCGGACGGGCTCCCACCTTTCCCCGCTCTCTGGACCAGTTTCTTAAATAGTTACTCATCTTTTCTCAGCGTTTTATAATTTAATTGTCATTATCATATAACAAACCTTTAGGCGGGTCAACTCTTTTTAAACAAAAAAGGGACGGCATTGCGCCATCCCCTTGCAATTAATATTTAGGTTGATTAATTTTAGTACCAGCCGTGTGATTGCCAGAACGCCTGGGCAGCAGTCCAAGAGCCGTAACGACTCGCAACATACTGGTCGGCAACCCGTTCCTGGTTAGCGGCTGAGTAGTCACCGTTCAGGTAAGCAGCAGATAATTGGTACTTACCAATGTATTGACCATTGGTTGCGCCGTAGTTGCCACCGGATTCACGAGCAGCGATCCAGGCCTTAGCAGCGGCGTCACTACCAGCTACACTAGAGGTGTAGTTAGAAGTAGCGGCATTCGCAGCTTGGGTCGTTGCAGTAGCCGCAGCCTGTTGGGCTTGACCAGCAGTTTGTTGTTGAGCGGCTGCCTGTGTTTGGCTAGCAGCCTGGTTAGTTCCGTTTGAACTTGGCAGGGTTGCGACTTCTTCCTGCGTTGCTGGTGCAACTTCACCATTATCCTTGATTACCAACTTTTGACCGACGTAAATCAGGTTCTTGTTAGCAATGTTGTTGGAAGAAGCCAGCGTGTCAACAAAGTTCAAATCGTGACCGAATTTGTAGGAAATTCCTGATAAAGTATCGCCACTTTGCACCGTGTAAATTGAATCTGCATTTGCAGTCGTCGCGGTAGCAATGGTTCCTAAAGCAACGGCACCAGCAACAGCAGCGGTAATTTTTGCGATGTGTTTAGATAACTTCATAGAGATAAAATCCCATCCTTTTCATATTTTTGATTTTGCGATCTTTTCTTGAGAAACGATTGATATCAATCAACAGTTAATACTATAACGCCTCGAGGTTACACCACAATTACCCCCAATTTTCAATTTCTAGCCGCTGGTAATAATCCGTAACATAGGCCATTAAAAAAGTGATGATAATGCGGAGTAAGCGCATCAATTCGGTTTTAATTCATCCCCCAACCAGGATGAAAGTTTGTAACAAACACACGAAAAAAAGTGGTCAAAACCGGCTTGCCAAGCTGATTTTGACCACTTTTAAACTGTCTTAAACACTTTTTGTAATACTGTTGTAACGATTACTGCACCCCAGTAAGACTTAGGGGCCACTTGGCCGCTCCCGATTTTCTAATAACCGTACTCTTCAAAGGAAGCGGTTCTCCTGAGCCGGTCTTAAATGGGGTCAGCTTAACCTGCCCCTGGCCCTGGTCGTTGATATAGGTAGTCAAGTCGGCATGACTGCCTTGACCAAAACCATCTGCAACCGGAATAAAGCGGAACTGACCGGTATTCCCAGGATCCAGCAAGGCGGTCGTCGTCCACTCGCTGCCAGCCCCATCGAGAAAGTTGCTGGCACTAACCGTGACTGCTCCCTGGTTAGTAACTACCAGGTGCAGGTCTAGCGTAGCCCCGTGGGCTTGGTAGGCGTGAACCGCAGTGTAAACTACCGGCGCCCGCAAGTCATTTGCCTGCCGGTATTCCACCCGGGCCCCGGCACCCAGCAAAATTTCAGTCCCGGCGAATAAGCCCTGGGCGCTCTTCACCATCAGCCGTTCGTCGATTGTCACCTGACTCTGGGCCCCCACGATAATCACATTATGGGGGTTAGCCAAGCACCCCTGCCCCGTGAACTCAAGCGGCACCGTTAACTGGCAATTATCGGGCACGTAAATGAACTGACCACCGTCAATGTTGGCAAGGTGGCCCGCAAACAACTGGTTGTCCTGCCAGCGGAGGGCCTTCTCCATTAAGTTCTCCTGCAGGAGTTCGGAGTAGTCCCACACCGCCTCTTTCAGGGGAAGCGCAGTGTAAGTTCCGACATGACGCAGCCAGCCCCCATTCTCCTGCCCAGTACAGCTAGTTGGTTGCCAGGGGAGCCACTGTTCTTGCCCCGGGAGCACGGGAAAATGACTTTGTAAGAGAGTCGCTAGCTGACGCTTCTTTTGCAGCCAGTCCGGTTCTGCTTTTCCAGCCTGCTTTTTAACTGTCATCGCTTAACCCCCTAGTGAACTAGCTTGTCCCAGATGACTACTTGTCCCTGGTCCAGTGACTTCGGAACGTCGATAATCCGTTGGTTGGCACTTCCCCGGAACTGGAGGGTTAAATCCTTTTGAGCCAGCATGAAGCGGCCATCAACGAGGATGTCAATGTTATGCAAGAGTTCCAGCTTGTCGGCCGACTCCTTTTGCAATTCTTCCCAAGTATATCCCGACCAGGACCAGATATCCTTAGTGTGACCAAACTCCTTTCGCAAGCGGTGAACCAGTTTTAGGCAGACCTGGGTGTTCAGAAAGGGTTCGCCGCCCAGCAGGGTCAAGCCCTGAACGTAGCTTTGCGAAAGATCTTCCATAATCTGGTCTTCCAGCTCCTGGGTATAGGGTTGGCCATAGTGAAAGTTTTGAGCGGCCTTGTTGTAGCAGCCTGGACAGTTAAAGAGGCAGCCGCTGACGTAGATACTGCAGCGGACCCCCTCGCCGTCAACAAAGTTAAAGGGCTTGTAATCGGCCACGTACTGGAGGGAGTGGTCTGCAGCAAGCCACTCCTGCGGTTGAGGATTCTTCGGTAAGCGTTGGTACTGATGTTCTACCATTTAATCCCCTCCCGTTAAATCTGCTGACCCTTAACGGTAGCGTGACCTTCACGTGAGTCACACTGCCGGGCTGCTTCAAAGGCCGCCGCGTGCTTGATCATCGACGGGCTCATGTGTTTTTCCCGGTGGATGATTTCTTCATGCCGGCCGTGAACCATTGGCCGCGCCTGGGGGTTCCCCAAGTAGCCACAGGTCCGCTTGACCACGTCACAGGTTGCCGGGTCGGAGTTGCCACACTGGGGGCACTTGAAGCCCCGGGCAGTCGCCTTGAATTCACCCTTAAAGCCGCACTTGAAGCACTGGTCAATTGACGTGTTGGTCCCTAGGTAGCCCACGTGGTCATAGGACCAGTCCCAAACGGCTTCCAGGGCCTTCGGGTTTTGCCGCAGGTTTGGGTACTCACAGTAGTGGATAAAGCCACCAGCGGCCTGGTAAGGGAAATCTTCCTCAAACTCCAGCTTTTCAAACGGGGTCGGGTGCTTTCGGACGTCGTAGTGGAAACTGTTGGTGTAGTATTCTTTGTCGGTGACGTTAGCAACCCGGCCAAACTTCTTCAGGTCATCCTGGCAGAAGGTATCCGTCAGCGATTCCGCCGGCGTGGAGTAAAGGCTAAAGTGATAGCCCTCTTCGTCCTCCCACTTGGCACAGAGGTCGTGCATCGTTTTGGTAATTGAAACCGCAAAATCATGGGCCTCCTGATTGTGCTCCCATTTTGGGCCGTAGAAGGTTGTGCAGACTTCGTAAAGGCCGATGTAGCCAAGCGAAACGGTGGCCCGGCTGTTCTTGAAGACCTCATCCACACTATCGGTCTTCTTGAGCCGCTTACCAAAGGCTCCGTACATGTACAGTAACGGGGCGTTCTCGGGCTTGGCTTCCTTGGTCCGCTTAATCCGGTAGTCGAGGGCCTGCTTGCAGATACCCATCTTTTCCTGGAAAATTTCCCAGAAGAGCCGCTTGTCGCCATGGGCTTCCAGGGCGATCCGTGGCAGGTTAACAGTGACGACCCCCAAGTTTAGCCGGCCGGAGTTGACTTCCTTGCCCGTTTCGGGGTCCGTCCAGCCCTGCAGGAAGGACCGGCAGCCCATTGGCGTCTTGAAGCTCCCGGTGATTTCCTTGATTTTGTCGTACATTAAGAGGTCGGGGTACATCCGCTTGGTCGAACATTCCAGGGCCAGCTGCTTAATGTCATAGTTCGGGTCGCCGGGGTTCAAATTAAGCCCCCCCTTAATAGTAAAGATCAACTTCGGGAAGATTGCCGTCCGGTGTTCTTTTCCCAGTCCCTTGATCCGAATTTGCAAAATAGCCTTTTGGATTTCCCGCGAGATCCACGATGTCCCCAGGCCAAAATTAATGGTCGTGAATGGGGTCTGACCCTGGCTGGAGTAAAGGGTGTTAATCTCGTATTCCAGTGCCTGCATAGCGTCGTAGATATCCTTCTTGGTCTTTTCACGGGCAAACTCCTCCCGCTTGTCGGGAGCAATCCACTTCTTTGCATCCGCCATGTGCTTTTCGTAGTTAATCTTCGCGTACGGTTCCAAGAGCTGGTCAATCCGGTTGGCCGAACAGCCCCCGTATTGGAGGGAGGCAACGTTAGCGATGATCTGGGACATCTGGGCCGTTGCGGTCTGGATGGAGCGGGGCGAGGAAACCCAGGCATTCCCAATCTTAAAGCCGTGCTTGAACATCTTGTCAAAATCGATCAGGCAGCAGTTCGTTTCTGGCGTTACTGGAGAATAATCCAGGTCGTGCCAGTGAATATCACCACGGAGGTGGGCCTTGGCAACCACCTCCGGAAGCATCCGCAACCCGAGGGCCCGGCTAACAACCCCCGCCTCGAGATCCCGCTGGGTGTTGAAAACCCGACTATCCTTGTTGGCGTTTTCGTGGACCACCGTGTCCTTGCGCCCAAAAAGCTGTTCTAGCTTGTGCTGGGGGTTAGTCGCCTCGGCAAAAGCCCGTTCATCAGCTTGCCGGTAGTCGCGGTACTGCTTAGCCAGGTCATCATGACCAGCTGCCTTGAGCCCAGCAACGAATAAATCAGCGATCGTACTCGTCTGTACCTCATGGTTTCCCATTAAGGCATTGAAAATGGCCAAATCAACGCTGTGCCGCGTTTGCTCGTCGGCATCTAGGGCGTCTAAGACTAGGTCGATCTTGTAGGCGTAAAAGGAGCTGGGGGTCCCATCACGCTTGATAACCTTCACATCTGCCAGGTTATTTAAATTTTTTTTATCAATTATTTGGACCTTCATTAATGCCGTCTCCCTTCAAAAGTTAACAGTTTATATACTAGCACAAATACAATTGGTAGAAAGGATTGACATTTTTACCACTATATGTTGTGGTTAGAATTCGAATTACTCCCCTCCCTGGTTAAACCGATTAACTAGATTACACGATAAAAAGAGCAATTCCCTCTGACACGCTCACTAGCCACATCGTTGTTCTATTCTCCCACCTCTTAAATCTCCGTTTGCTTTATCGTTAGATATATTTGATTTTAACTTGCCCACACATGAAGGAACCATCATTCTTTCCCCTTTTCAAGCAAAGTAAGTATCGTCAATGCTGTGGTATCAATAATTATCAGCTTTAATATAGGAAAGGAGGCTGACCTCTTAATGATGTACAAAGAATGTACAAACGAGAATAAAAATTTAAAATAAAACAGGCTCAAACACTGTTGCACCAGTAATTTGAACCTGTTTAATATTAGCTGAATAGTATCTGTAAAATGCCTCCGGTGGGGGTCGAACCCACACTCCCTCAACGGGAACTGGATTTTGAGTCCAGCGCGTCTGCCAATTCCGCCACAGAGGCATCAGCTAACTAAAAGGTGGTAATCGGATTTGAACCGATGATAAAGGTTTTGCAGACCTCTGCCTTACCACTTGGCTATACCACCAAATAGTTAA
>DGYFI06203__coassemble_1538_pt1 | contig 16066 bp, 14 predicted proteins | sample DGYFI06203__metabat2_high_PE_014 | metagenome-assembled genome bin DGYFI06203 | reverse complement strand
CATAACAGCGTGACAGAAGTCATTTATGACTTCGTCTTCACGCCCCCGCAAGCACAAAGAGGGCTTCAGAGTTCGGCTTTGCCGAGCACTGAAGCCCCTTTGTGTACTGCGCTGTTCGTCTTTTATCTAAGTAATAGTACTTATGTCACAGCCTCTTACTGTTTTAAAGACAAAATGCAACAGCGCAGTAGCTGGCTAGCAGTTCAAATAGCCTTGCTGTGCGGCGGAGTTATCCTTCCTACAGGCTAGCTCCGCGTCGTCGTCCCAGCCAGCCTCTTTTAAATACAGCAACGGCCCATACCAGAGAAAAGTAGTTCTGGCATGGGCCGTTGTATTAGTCTTAATTGTAATTGTACTTATTGATTATTATTCCCGTTGCTGGGTTGTGTATTTGGCTGTTGATTACCATTCCCGTTACCCGGCGTAGTCGTGTTAGCATTGCTCGACTGGGTCGTCTGACTGGAGCTGTTTTGCTCCTGATTGTTGCTAAAGACTGAAGACGAAGAAACAATCGAACTGCTAAGTGATGAGGAACGGCTTTCGCTGCTACTACTGCTGCTGTCGTCGTCATCATCAATTGCCGCGTACTCTAAGGCCCACTTGGAATCCTTAATAACCAACTGACGTTTACCATTGACCCGGACAGCTTCGACTGTGTCTGGCATCTTCCAGTTGGAGGCGTGGTTCCGGCTATCAAGGTACTGCATTTCGTCCTTGTATAACCACTGGGCGGAGTTGGTGTAAGTGTCGGAAATCGGGCTGGCTGACTGTGGCCGGTCATAACCGGTCCAGACAGCAATCGAGTAGTTCTTGGTGTAACCAGCCATCCAGGAATCCATGACCCCAGACTGGTTGCCGCCAGGGTAGTTGGTCGTCCCGGGCTTTCCGGCCTGGTTAACGCCACTGATGTTTGCTTCCCGTCCAATCCCCTGGGAATCGGTGAAGACGCCCTTGAGCATATCGGTCATCATGTAAGCAGTGGCCTTATTCATTGCTTGGTGTCCCTTGGAGCTGAAGCGCTTGACGTTACCGTCCTGGGTAGTGATTGAAGAAATATAGTATGGTTCGTAGTAAGTCCCACCGTTGGCAAAGGCTGCGTACGCTGCAGATACTTGTAATGGGGAGATGTAGAGGCCAATCCCGTTTTGCAGGGTGTACGGCTTCTTTTGCGAAATACCAAGACCATTTAAGAAGGTCGTCGCCCGTTTGATTCCGACATCCTGCAGTGTCCGGATTGCGGGAACGTTCCGTGATTGGACGAGGGCCGCCCGCATTGTCATCGTTCCCTTGTACTTGTTATCAAAGTCGTGAAGGGCAATGCTGGTGCCTGGGTAGTAGAACTTCGTGTCCTGAACCGCCTTGAAGGTCGGCCACTGGAGGTACTCGATTGCCGGACCATAATCCATTAACGGCTTGGCAGTCGAACCAGAGCTCCGGTTGGTTTGTACGGCCCGGTTCAGACCATAAACTACGTTCCCAGTGTGCCGGCCGCCAAGCATGGCAACCACTTGACCGTTATGCGGGTCGGTAATCGCTACACCAGCCTGCATCTGGCTACTTTGGAACGGTACGGTATCGTTAGCTGCGGTATAGAGGTGCTTTTGGGCAGCCAGGTCAATGTTAGTGTGGACTTGCAGACCGTCGTTATAAGGGTTGTAGCCCTTAGATTGCAGGTCGGCCAGCACTTCCTTAATGTACGGGTCAATGACCTTTTCATCAACGTTGACGTCCCCATTAGAAGTATTGCCGTGACTGGAATCCAGATCAGCGGTAATGCTTTCCTGGGCGGCCTTGTCCGCTTGGGCCTGGGTGATGTACTTGCTCCGGACCATCGCGTTTAGGACCTCGTTCCGCCGGCGCGTTGCGGCCTGGGTGTTAGTAGACAGGGGGTTGTAGTAGGTCGGTGACTGGGGCATCCCTGCCAGCAGAGCCAGTTGGGAGAGGCTGAGCTGGTTAAGGTCCTTGCCGTAGTAATACTGGGCCGCGGTCTGCATCCCATAGACCCCGTTCCCCATGTAAACCTTATTAATGTAGAAATCGAGGATCTGGTTTTTGCTGAAGTGCCGTTCAACGTTGATTGCCAGCCAGGCTTCCTGGGCCTTGCGCTTAAAGGTCCGGTCTGAAGCCGCCGTGGAAAAGACGGATAATTTGACCAGTTGCTGGGTAAGGGTACTACCACCCTGCATCCCGTCGGAACGGCCAAAGATATTCGCGGTCGCGGCGCCCACGATTCGGATCGGGTCAACCCCGTGGTGCTTGTAGAAGCGCCGGTCCTCGATGGAAAGGACCGCGTGCTTTAAGGTCGCGGGAACTTGGCTATCCTTGGCGTATTCACGCTTTTGCAGGCCCAGCCGGGAGATGACCCGATTTTGGCTGTCATAGATAGTTGTTCCATTCTGACTAGCTAATTCGCTTTGACTAATCTTAGGCGCGCTCGACGCGTAGTAAAAGAAGAGGGCAGCACCAGCGACTAATAGCAAGACGACGACCCCAACAATTGAGAGGATAATCTTCTTAACTAAACCGCCGCTTCGTTGTTCCTCGTCGCGTTCTTCATCGGCTTGCCGGCGAGAACTGCGAGTCGGTTGTTCGTTATTCGACATGATAGGCTCCTTTGTTCTTTGCAGCGATAATCTGATCGACTGCTTGAAGATATGGTAAGCGCGGATTCAATTGGTAGTCAATAGGAAATCCCGCTTGCTGAATATCGGTCAGCAGGATTGATTTGCGGCCACCATTTGTTTGGGCATCCCAGTACCGGATCAGGGTGCTGGCTGGTAGAAGGTATACCAGGTCCAATTCGGTGAATTTGATGAAGGCAAAACAAATGCCCCCCTGCCGCACACACTCTTGCATATGCCGGATTTGGTGTTCGTGGAAATTTTTGAGTGGGAAGGAACGTTTGTTGCGGGTTTCCTTCGCGTCAAAGTCAATGTAGTAGCCCTTATAGATACCATTGTAGTCGGTGGTAGAAGGACGCCGGAAATAGGCCTCCTTAATGACTGCGGCGCTGCGTTTCGGGTAGTCAACTTTGACTAGCTGAATCGGCGTCGGTTTTTTATGAATAACTGCGATGTGCCGACTAAGGTAGTATTGGTTGCTATGGTTGATTTCGTCTTCCAACGACATCCCCCGCTTCGCGTAAATCGACTGGTGGGGGGTCGGTAAATCCCGGTTAGCGTGATATGATTGGTGAGGGTGCTGACCATTGGGATAGTGAATAGTCAATTTGCTCACTCTCCTAACTAGCATTATATTATACCAGAAAAAATGTAAAATGATTGATACAGAACAGTTACGGGGGTGAAATTATGCGTCGTTTATGGTTAACAGGCTACCGCAGTTATGAATTGAATGCTTTTCAGGATGATGACCCCAAAGTAGCCGTGGTCAAGCGGGTCCTTACGCAACGGCTGACGAGTCTGCTAGAAGAGGATGACGATGAATTCTGGGTGATTACCGGGCCCCAGCTCGGGGTCGAGCAGTGGGGAGCGGCGGTGGCCTTAGAACTTAAAAAGAACTTTCGCCAGTTAAAGGTTGCGATGATGCTGCCGTTTGCAGATTTTGGTCAGCAGTGGAACGCTACTAACCGCGACCGGCTGCTAAACCTGCGTGATCGAGTTGACTTTGCCCGCGAGGTGACGACTAAGCCTTATGAGTCACCGGAGCAGCTCCGCTTGTACCAACGCTTTATGCTGGACCACACGGACAGTATGCTGATGGTGTACGACCCGGATCATCCGGGCAAGCCAAAGTACGATTACGAACTGGCCCAAAAGTACGGTGACCAGCAGGACTACCCGGTCGACCTCGTGGACTTTGATGAACTGCAGGAAGCAGCAATCGAGTGGGGCGAAGAGCAACGGGAGCGGAAGCTGGCTGAACAGGATTACTAATTGGCCCTTGCAATCGAAGCTAAATTTGTTACCATTATTAGTGTATTACGCAAACTAAAGATTGAGGTGTTTAAGGTTGGATAGTATTAATTACACGCCGCAGGACATCCTGCACAAGCAGTTTAAAGAAAAGAGCATTGGTAAGGGCTATGACATGGCTGATGTGGACGAGTTCCTCGACAATGTGATTAAGGACTACGACGCCTACAACAAGGAAGTTGACCGCTTGAACGACGAGAACGAACGGCTCAAAGCGAAGGTTGACGAATTAAACCGCCAGGTCGAGGTAGGCTCTTCGATGCCGAGTCGGTCTCCTAGCCGGCAGCCGGTATCATCCGCTACCAATATGGATATCCTCAAACGCTTATCTAACCTGGAACGGCGGGTCTTTGGCTCCCAACTCGGTGGGGAAAATAACAATAACGAAGATTCACACTTGCTTTAGTGCGCGGTAAAAGTTTATAATATTTACTTGCAAGTCTTGGGTGATTGAGCACAGCTATTGTTGTGTTAGGAAGGTCCATGCTCGCACAGGCTGCGATGCCTGTAGTGTTTGTGCTCGCTGAAAAAATAAGGCGGGGCACCGGCTGGTCCGGTGACGGCGGAAAAAACGGCTACGGTTTTACTATGCCCGAGTATTCCTGAAAAGTGCCACAGTGACGATACAGTTGGGGAAACCCAGCTGGTGGAACGCGGTAAACCCCTCAAGCGGTAAACCCAAACTACGGTAGGGGAGCTTTGGATAGCAAATTGAAGCGATTCCAGGGGAGAGCTTTTGCTCTGAGATAGATGATTGCCTCGGGGTGGCCATTGCCTGGTGGTGGCCCTACGACAAAACATGGCCTACAGATTCTTGCAAACAGGTGCCCGGTTCTGCCGGGCTTTTTTTGTGGAAGTGCTAGTCTCGTGGGTGGAAAGCACGTTATCTTATGTAGCATTCAGAATAAAATTCCAAATCACCTTGACATTTTCTTAAAAGCTGGTATCTTTATAGACAATCAATGTCCTTTAAGTTAGTCCCGTGAGGCTAGTAAGGTGCGGCTAAAAATACGAGAATACCAGTTGTTTGGTATTGGAGCCCCTAGACTACACGGATGAGTCTGGGGGCTTTTCTTTTGGGGCATTGCAAAAAGAGGTGTGTTTATGAATAAGCAGATTATCGATGCAATGGCGATGAAGCGGGCGTTGACCCGGATCACCTACGAGATTATCGAAAAGAACAAGGGTACTAACCAGCTAGTCCTGATTGGCATCAAGACCCGCGGCGAGTTTATCGCCCAGCGAATCGCTGAGCAGATGAAGAAACTCGAGGGGGCAACGGTGCCAGTTATTGCCCTGGACATTACCGGCTACCGTGATGACCAGCCTAGTCAGGCAGCACAAAGTCAGAGCCATGTAGAAGGAACCTTGCCAGTTTCGATTGACGACCAGCGGGTGATCCTTGTAGATGATGTTTTCTACACTGGCCGGACTATGCGGGCGGCCATGGATGCCATCATGGACCAGGGCCGGCCACAAACAGTCCAGATTGCGGTTCTGATTGACCGGGGGCACCGGGAGATGCCGATTCGGCCGGACTTCGTTGGTAAAAACGTGCCAACGGCAAATAGCGAGGCGGTCAGGGTTAACATGACCGAAATTGATGACCAGGATAAGGTCGAACTAATTAAATAGCAACCATTAATTCTGCTCCAGAGAGGGCGTCATGGTATCTACGCTAGCGAGAAAACTAGCGACCAGTACGCCCGGAGCAATTGCCCCAGGCTTTTTTAGTATAAGGAGAATCATAATGACAGAACTTGTTCAATTACCACATTTCGTAAGTGTTGAAAAATTAACCGTTGACCAGATCAACGCCCTGATTGACCGGGCCGAATATTTTAAGCAGGGGGGCGCAACGCCGACACTGACCCAACCGGTCTACGTTACCAACATGTTCTTTGAGAACTCAACCCGGACCCACACCAGTTTTGCGATGGCCGAGAAAAAGCTGGGACTGACGGAAATCCCGTTTGACGCGGCCCATTCGTCAATGAGCAAGGGGGAGACCCTCTATGATACCTGCCTGGTCATGAATGCATTGGGCGTGGACCTGTCCGTTATCCGGGCCAGTGAGAACGCCTACTACGAACCGCTGATTAACCCGGCTGCGGGCCAGCACTTGAACTTAGGAATTGTCAATGCTGGTGACGGCAGTGGTCAGCACCCGTCCCAAAGCCTCTTGGATATGATGACCATCCATGAGCACTTCGGTCACTTTGCCGGTTTGAAGGTTGCCATTGTCGGGGACATCACCAATTCCCGGGTGGCACGGTCGAACATGGAAATCCTCACCCGTCTCGGTGCGGAAGTGTACTTCTCCGGTCCAGATTACTGGTATGACCACCGCTTCGACAAGTATGGCAAGTACCTGCCGGTAGACGAGCTGGTTGACCAGGTCGATGTATTGATGCTCCTCCGGGTTCAGCACGAACGCCACGCCGGGGATGCTAACGAAAATAGCTTTGATGCTGCTAAGTACCATCAACAGTACGGTATCAACCACGACCGCTACGACCGTCTAAAGGATGACTGTCTAATTATGCACCCGGGTCCGATCAACCACGACGTTGAGCTGGCGGGTGACCTGGTGGAAGCACCAAAGTCGGCCTTCTTCAAGCAGATGCAAAATGGTGTCTTCATGCGGATGGCGATGTTAGAAGCAGTAGTACGGGGGCGGCACCTAGGAGGTCTGCAATAATGAAAACCTTAATTCAAAACGGGACCGTATATACTAACGGACAATTAGTGAAAACCGATGTATTGATTGATGATGGTCAGATTCAGGCACTTGGCGATTTTGGCGACCTCGGTGATGAAGTTGGCCGGGTAATTAATGCTAGTGGCAAGCTGGTTGCACCAGGCCTGGTCGATGTCCACGTTCACTACCGCGACCCCGGTCAGACCCAGAAGGAAACGATTAAAACCGGTTCTGCCGCGGCGGCACACGGTGGCTTTACGACCGTTGGTGCGATGCCAAACGTTGAACCGGCACCGGACACGCCGGAACGAGTTGCGGAAATGGTTAAACGCAACCAGAAAGAAGGACTGGTTCACATTGCCCAGTACGCTACGATTACGACTGGGCGGAGCGGCGACCAGCTCGTTGACTTTGCCGGCGTCAAGGAAGCCGGCGCCTTTGCCGTGTCTAATGACGGCAGTGGGGTGCAAACCGCCGGAACAATGTACAAGGCAATGCAAGGTGCAGCCGCCGCGGGATTGCCACTAGCAGCCCACGTCGAAGACAACTCCCTCCTCTTCGGTGGAGTAATGAACGAGGGCAAACGGTCCCGTGAATTGGGCGTACTGGGTGCACCGAGCGTGTCTGAATCGGCCCAGGTGGCCCGAGACCTGGTGCTTGCCAAGGCGACCGGCGTTCACTACCACGTCTGCCACGTTTCCACGAAGGAAAGCATTGCCATGATCCGTTTTGCCAAGCAGCAGGGGGTGAACGTTACCTGTGAGGCCTCTCCACACCACCTGCTGCTGGCCGATAAGGATATTCCGGCCGGCGATAGCAACTATAAGATGAACCCGCCGTTGCGCAGTGAAGAAGACCGGCAGGCGTTGCTTCAGGGGCTGCTGGACGGGACGGTCGACATGATTGCAACTGACCATGCTCCCCACACCGTTGAAGACAAGCCGGGCGACTTTACCAAGGCGGCTAACGGGATTACCGGAAGCGAGACAGCTTTTTGTGAGCTGTACACGAAGCTGGTCAAGACCGGTATTTGCAGCTTAACAAAGCTCCTGGACTTGCTGACGGCGAAACCGGCAGACCTGTTTGGCTTGGATCAGGCGGGGCACCTGGAACCAGGAAAGCCTGCCGACATCGCAATTTTTGACCTGGAACACGAAAGTGAAATCAAGCAGGAAGATTACCAGTCCAAGGGTATCAACACGCCGTTTACCGGTGATCACGTTTATGGGGCGACGGTCATGACCCTAGTCGATGGTCAAGTAGTTTATGAACGAAAGGAAGATTAATGATGGAACGCTACCTAGTATTAGAAGACGGCAGTGTTTACGCCGGGGAAGCCTTTGGCGCCGACCGGTCAACCCTCGGTGAGGTGGTCTTCACCACAGGGGTGACGGGTTACCAAGAGGCAATTACGGACCAGTCCTATGCCAACCAGATCCTGGTCTTTACCAACCCGCTGATTGGCAACTACGGGGTCAACCTCGATGATTATGAGTCCCTGGAACCGCAAATCAAGGGTGTGATCTGCCATCAGGTTGCCCGGCGGCCAAGCAACTGGCGGATGCAGGATACTTTACCGCACTTCCTCAGCCACCGCAGCATTCCGGGGATCCAGGGGATTGACACCCGGGAATTGGTGCGGAAGCTCCGCCATCACGGGACCCTGCGCGGTGCCATCGTTGATAGTGTGGCCAATCTGGAAGACATCGTTAAAAAGCTCCAGACAGCGGCACCAACGGCTAACATCATCAGCCAAGTTTCGACCAAGTCGCCGTACCCGAATCCGGGAACGAAGCGCAACATTGTTGTCATCGACTTCGGGATCAAGCATAGTATCCTCCGGGAACTGGCAGAGCGGGAATGCAACGTGATTGTCCTGCCATATACCGCGACGGCTGAAGAAATCCTCAACCTTAAGCCGGACGGTATTTTGCTGAGCAACGGCCCTGGAGACCCGGAAGAAATGACGGCGGCGGCCAAGATGGTAGCTGAGGTGGAAAAGCACCTGCCGCTGTTTGGCATCTGCATGGGGCACCAGATTTTTGCGCTAGCGAACGGTGCTAAGACTTACAAGATGAAGTTCGGCCATCGGGGCTTCAACCACCCGGTTCGCAACATCGCCACCGGCGAAATCGACTTTACCTCCCAAAACCATGGTTATGCCGTGGATCCGGCTTCGGTGGACGCGGAAAAGCTGTTGGTTACCCACGTGGAGGTCAACGATGGAACGGTTGAGGGCCTGCGCCACAAGCAGTACCCGGCCTTCTCCGTCCAGTTCCACCCGGACGCGGCTCCCGGTCCTCACGACGCCGACAGCCTATTTGACGATTTTATTAGCATGGTAGACCAACAAAGGAGTGAACGGACGAATGCCTAAACGCACGGATATTCATAAAATTTTAGTGATTGGTTCTGGCCCGATTATCATTGGGCAGGCCGCAGAATTTGACTATTCAGGAACTCAGGCGTGCCTGGCCTTGCGGGAAGAAGGTTATGAGACCGTCCTGGTGAACTCCAACCCGGCAACGATCATGACCGACAATGAAATTACCGATCACGTTTATATCGAACCGCTGACGGTCGAGTCCGTTTCCCGGATTATTCGTAAGGAGTACCCGGATGCCATCCTGCCGACTTTGGGTGGACAGATTGGCTTAAACCTGGCGGTAGCCTTGTCGAAGACCGGCCTGTTGGATGAACTCGGCATCCAACTGCTGGGGACCAAGCTGGCCTCAATCGATGAGGCCGAGGACCGGGAAAAATTTAAGGAACTGATGCAGCGTCTTGGTGAACCGGTTCCGGCTTCCCAAACGGTTGAAACGGTTGACGAAGCGCTGGCGTTTGCTCACCAGATCGGCTACCCAGTCATTGTCCGGCCCGCCTTTACCATGGGTGGCACCGGTGGGGGAATGTGCCACAACGATGAGGAATTACGGACGATTGCGGCCAACGGGTTGGACTTATCGCCAGCAACTCAGTGCTTGATTGAAAAGTCAATTGCCGGTTACAAGGAAGTCGAGTTTGAAGTAATGCGGGACGCCGCTGACAACGCGATGGTAGTCTGCTGCATGGAAAACTTCGACCCAGTCGGCATCCACACTGGGGACTCGATCGTCTTTGCACCGAGCCAAACCCTCTCCGACCGTGATTACCAGATGCTGCGGGACTGTGCTCTCAAGCTGATTCGCGCCCTGAAGATTGAGGGGGGCTGTAACGTTCAATTGGCCCTCGACCCCAACAGCTACCACTACGACGTGATCGAAGTCAACCCCCGGGTCTCCCGGTCATCGGCCTTAGCCTCCAAGGCTACGGGTTACCCAATTGCTAAGATGGCGGCAAAGATTGCGGTTGGCCTGACGCTAGATGAAATTAAGAACCCGGTTACCGGGACGACCTACGCCGAATTTGAGCCGGCCCTCGACTACGTAGTCTGCAAGATTCCCCGTTGGCCGTTTGACAAGTTCAACCGAGCTGACCGCCGGCTAGGCAGTCAAATGAAAGCGACTGGGGAGGTTATGGCAATTGGTCGGACCGCCGAGGAAGCCCTCCAAAAGGCCGTTCGTTCATTGGAAATTGACGAAAAGGACCTGTACTCTGCGTCGGCCCATGCGGCGACCGATACCGCCCTGGAGGACAAGTTGGTCCATGCGGAGGATGATCGTCTCTTCTACATTGCCGAAGCCTTCCGCCGCGGTTACAGTATTGACGACGTGCACGAGCTGACTAAGATTAACGACTACTTTCTTGATATCGTGGCCCACCTGGTTGAACTGGAGCAGGCAATCAAGGACCAGCCGAACGATGTCGCTACCCTGCGACAGGCCAAGAAGTGCGGCTTTAGTGACCCAACAATTGCCCGCCTTTGGGAAACGACTCCGGCGGCAGTGCGGGACTTGCGCAAGGCTAACGGGATTGTGCCGGTCTACAAGATGGTTGATACCTGTGCCGCCGAGTTTGAGTCGGCAACCCCATACTTTTACAGCACTTACGACCGGGAAAACGAAAGCCAGCGGACGGATAAAAAGTCAGTCTTGGTTATCGGTTCTGGCCCGATTCGAATTGGGCAGGGGGTCGAATTTGACTACGCCACCGTTCACTGTGTTAAGGCCCTGCAGGCACTGGGCTACGAAGCTATCGTCATGAATTCGAATCCCGAAACGGTCTCAACCGACTTTTCCATTTCCGATAAGCTCTACTTTGAACCACTGACGCTTGAAGACGTTATGAATGTGATCGACCTTGAGCAGCCGGAAGGGGTCATCGTTCAGTTCGGCGGTCAGACGGCAATCAACCTGGCGGCCGGCTTGGAGAAAAACGGTGTCCAGATCCTGGGGACCAGTGTCAAGGACCTTGATGCTGCTGAGGACCGGCGGATTTTCGATGAGATTATCAAGCAGCTTGACTTAAAGCAACCGGTTGGTCTGACCGCCACGACCCACCAGGGGGTTATCGACGCCGCTAAACAAATCGGCTATCCGGTGTTAGTTCGGCCGAGCTACGTCCTCGGGGGAAAGGCGATGGAAATCGTTTATAACGAAGATGAGCTCCGCCAGTACCTTAAGGAAAACGCCGACGTGGCGAGCGATCATCCAATCTTGATCGATGCCTATCTGGAAGGACGGGAGTGTGAAGTTGACGCCATCTGTGACGGCCAGGACGTCCTCCTGCCGGGAATCATGGAGCACATTGAACACGCCGGAGTCCACTCAGGGGACTCAATGGCGGTTTACCCACCACAGAGTTTTGATGATGATATCAAGCAGCAGATTGTCGGCGCTACTAAGAAGCTGGCAATTGCCCTCAAGTGTCGGGGAATTATGAATATCCAGTTCATCATTCACGACCACGAGGCCTACGTCTTGGAAGTCAACCCGCGGGCAAGCCGGACGGTACCGTTCCTGAGCAAGATTACCGGAATTGAGATGGCCCAGGTGGCGACCCGTGTAATCCTCGGTGAGAGTTTGGCGGACCAGGGCTACCATGATGGTCTCTATCCAGAGAGCAAGACAATTCACGTCAAGGCACCGGTCTTCAGTTTCAACAAGCTGGATGACGTTGATGCCTACCTCGGTCCCGAGATGAAGTCGACGGGGGAGGTAATGGGTAGCGACCAGACCTTCGCAAAGGCGCTCTACAAGGCCTTCGCTGGGGCTAAAATGCAGCTGCCGGATAACGGGAGCGTCCTACTGACGATTGAAGATAACGATAAGGAGACGATTCTGCCGCTGGCGAAGCGCTTTGCCCTGATTGGCTACCGGCTTCTCGCAACGAAGGGGACCGCGGACTTCCTGAAAGAGAACGGCCTCCACGTCGAAACGGTCGGCAAGATTGGCGAGGATGATGGGGATGTTAACATCATCAACAAGCTCAAGGATAACCGGGTCGACCTGGTTATCAACACGATGGGGCATGACTATGCAAAGAACTCAGACGGCTTTATCATCCGGCAGACGGCGATTGAACACAACATCCCGCTGCTGACGGCGCTGGACACGGTTGATGCCCTGTTACGGGCGCTTGAGAACCGTTCCTTCTCGACGACCGCCTTGTAAAAAAATTGGACCGGGAATAGGCGCTTTAATAAAATGCAAGCCTAGCTCGGTTACAGATTAAATGACAAGCGCCTAAACTCGACTTTTTTGGCTGAGTTTAGGCGCTTTTTTGTACCCTCTTTTTTAAATTATGTTATTTTTATAATGAAAGGAAGTGGACGGGATGAAATTAGTGGTGACTGAACGGGCCAGTGACTGGCTCCAACAAAGGGGAATCGCTAGGGGCAGTCAGGTGGCTGTCTGGGCGGAGAAACAGGGTAATCAAGTGCGGATTAATTACCAGGCTAAGCAGCCTGATCAAGCAGTGGCAACTGTTAGTCAGGGTGGCGTGGACTTTTACGTTGAGTTTGCCGAAGAATGGTTTTTCTCTGGCAAGCAGGTGACAATCGACTATCGCGGTGATGACCGGCTAGCGTATGAAATTGCTGCTGAGCCAGTCCCGAACGTAGACACCACGAAGCAGCAACCAACGCCAGCTCCGGCTGATGCTAGTACCGCTGCCTCCCGTAAGTATGAAGAGTATTGGGAATAAATTGGAGGTTATAAAATGGAAACAGTAGAATTAAACAATGGCATTTTCATGCCGATGGTGGGCTATGGGACTTACCAGATTGCCCCGGCAGTAACGACTAAGAATGTTTTACGAGCATTGCGCACGGGCTACCGGCTGATCGACACAGCTCAATACTATGGCAACGAGGCCGAGGTCGGTGAGGCGCTGACTGAGAGACCAGGTTTTTGTGACGACGAAGGTGCAGACCAGTGATTATGCGGCAACCAAGCAGGGCCTTGATGAATCCCTGCGCCGTTTCAACCATGACTACTTTGACCTAGTCATTATTCACTGGCCGACTGGAAACGATGCCGAAACTTACCGGGCCCTTGAGGACGCCTATCAGGATGGTAAGGTGCGGGCCTTGGGATTGAGCAACTTCAATGCTGAGCAGGCACAGTCAATTATTGACGGCGCTACAGTCATGCCGGCACTCGACCAGATTGAGACCCATCTCAACTGACAGCAAAAACGGATGCACGCCTATCTGACCAGTCGGGGGATGATCCACGAATCGTACGCGCCACTGGGTGAAGGGCAGCGGGGCTTCTTAGACAATCTAACCCTAGTCAAACTGGCCGACCGTTATCACAAAACTCCGGCCCAGCTTACCCTGCGTTTCTTGGTTCAAGAAGGGATTGTTGTTATCCCGAAGACACTGAATCCCCAGCACATGGTTGATAACTTTAATATCGATGACTTTACCATTGAACTGGCAGATATCCGGGTATTAGAAAGCCTTGATAGTCGGCAGTCAATTGACGGCTGGCCGGCCGCAATGCAGGAGGACCAATATTAGCTTTGGCTTTCGCCGGAAATCGGGTAGAATAGTAACAGAAGTTTCGACGAAGAGGAGCAGATACTTTTGCAAAAATATCAATTAATGGCAACTGCAGCAGCGGGAATTGAGGCCCTGGTCGGCAAGGAGCTCCGTCGACTGGGGTATGACACCCAGGTGGAGAATGGCCGGGTGCGCTACCAGGGGGACATGAGGGATATCCTGACTACGAACCTCTGGCTGCGGACAGCTGACCGGGTCAAAATTATTGTGGGTGAGTTTACGGCCCGCACCTTCGATGAGCTGTTTGAACAGACTAAGGCGTTACCCTGGGAAAGTTTCCTGCCAGTAGACGCTGAATTTCCGGTGGAAGGGCGGAGTCACCACTCGCAGCTGCATAACGTGCCGAGTGTTCAAGCCATCGTCAAAAAGGCGATTGTCCAGCGGCTAAGCGAAGTTTACCACCGGCGGACCCGCCTGCCGGAAACCGGTGCCCTGTACTCGCTAGAAGTAGCAATTAACAAGGACCAGGTCATGCTAACCCTGGATACTACGGGGGATAGCCTGTTTAAACGTGGTTACCGGCGGAATAAGGGGGGCGCGCCATTAAAGGAAAACATGGCCGCAGCCCTGGTGCTTTTGGCCCACTGGTTTACCGATAACCCGTTTGTTGATCCTGTTTGTGGTTCGGGGACGATCCCGATTGAGGCGGCCTTGATTGGCCACAACATTGCTCCTGGAATCAACCGGAGTTTTGTCTGTGAGCAGTGGACAAACTTGACGCCAGCGGGCCTTAGTGACGAGGTCCGCGATGAGGCTGATGCCCAGGCTGATTACGACGTTGAACTGGATATCCACGGATATGATATTGACCAGAACATGATTGACATCGCCCAGGAAAACTGCCGGGCCGCTGGCTTGACCCATGACATTGCCTTCAAGCAACTGGCGGTCAAGGACTGGCATACCGATAAGATTAACGGGGTGATCGTCGCCAACCCGCCGTACGGGGAGCGGCTTTCCGACCACGAGGCAGTCCACGAGCTGTATCGGCAGATGGGGGATATCTACCGGCCAATGACGACCTGGAGCAAGTACATTCTGACCGCCGACCTGGAGTTTGAAAAGTACTATGGTGCGCCGGCTACGAAGCGGCGTAAACTATACAATGGTGCCTTGCGGACCGATCTTTTCCAATATTGGGGCAAAAAGAAGCGGTAAATTAAATAACCCTTGATGTGTTAGTCATATCAAGGGTTTTATTAGTTGTGAAACATATATTTATAGCAGATTTATAGCAAACTCTGTTCAGTTTAGAGAAAATATCGTGTCATCATATTTTTGCTTGGCCTTTTCGGTAACGTGTAGATAGACATCGCGAGTGGTTGCAGAATCGGCGTGACCTAAGCGGTCTTGAATTATATATAATGGTACACCCAATTCGGCCAATTTTGAAACATGGGTGTGCCTAAAAATATGAGTGGTTAGTGGCTTGTTGATGTGGAGGTCACGTCTAGCATTCCGAAGACGGGCATTCAATCGAGTGAAGGAGAAAAATTTATTGTCGATAAAGAACAAGAAGTCGTCCTGCTTCTTGCCATCGCTCCATTGACGGTAGATTTCAATAGCTTCTTTAGGTAGGAGAATCGTCCTGAAACTATTTGAAGTCTTAGGCATAGGTTGCTTATAGTAGTCGCTTATCCTGCTACCGGTATATTCAAGCGTCCCGTTTACTTGGGCATAGTATTTATCGCCCTTTCGGAAGACATCTTTAACAGTCATACCAAGGACCTCGCCGATTCGCATACCTGTGAGATATTGCCACTCAAATATGGCCCCTTGCTGTTTACTTTTACTATAAACATAGTCTAAGACAGCGTGCAGTTCATTGTCTTCGAGAAATTTATTGTCGATTTGTGTAGAGTGATTATGCTTCCAGTTTACATCCAGTTCTTTAACTGGCTGGTTAGCAATGTAATCTCGCTTATAGGCAAAACGGAGAATCGAGTTCATGCGGAAAAGAACTGTTTTAACAGTGGGATTGTTATAATCATCTCGGTAGAGCATTGTTTCGTAAGCATGGATCAAGAATTTAGGGCTGATTTTATTAACTTTGGTATCAAGCCCGATGTATTTTTTGATGTGTTTTTTCGACACAATATAAGTTTGCCAAGTGGTGTCACGGACTCTTTCGCGATAAATGGGCTCCCATTCCTTGATAACTTCCCCCAAGGTGACCCCTTGCTTGATTTGCCCGTCCTGAACATGTCGAAGAATTGCCTGAATTTTACCTTCCAAAAACATCTGCGCCTTTTTCCTAGAAGTACGATTCTTATTTTTGTAGGTGACGCTAACGGTTTTGTACTTTCCCGTTAGCGGGTCTTTATAACGCTCAACATACTGATAGGTCCCGCTTTGAGTCGTATTGACCCACATATCCATTCCCCTTTCCGTACATACGTTCTTTTGAGGTGCTTTTTAAACCGGTCTATTTCGACCGGTTTGGTATTGGATTGCATTTCTGATAAGATTAAGGAAATAAATGTT
>DGYFI06203__coassemble_1515_pt1 | contig 16337 bp, 19 predicted proteins | sample DGYFI06203__metabat2_high_PE_014 | metagenome-assembled genome bin DGYFI06203 | reverse complement strand
TTCTTTGCCACGAGACAAAACCTCCTTAGTCCGTGTTGTGGTCATGATGAGGCAGAAAATTTACCTCTCCCACAGTATGTTAATAGCATACCTTAAAAAAATACCATAATTAGACGGGCATTTCAAGCCTGGATGTTGCCCTTTCCGCGAAGCAACTGCTAATGGGGCACCCCCTCGCGCAGGCCAACTATTCCACCGTGTCGACCTGGTCAAAGCCCAATTCGGCAGACGTTTCCCGGCCAAACATTTCGACATTGACCTTCAGCTTCTGCTTTTCATGGTCGACTTCGGTAACCTTCCCAGTCAGGTCAGCGAACGGTCCAGCAATTACCTTGACGGTGTCGCCTTCCTTGACGTCAATATCACTGACGGTAATGTCAGCCCCCATCCGCTTCATGATCCGTTCTACTTCATCGGGAAGCAGCGGCGTTGGCTTGGAACCACCACCGTGAGAACCCAAGAATCCGGTTACCCCTGGCGTATTCCGAGCGATGTACCACGCTTGGTCAGTCATGATCATTTCGACCAGGACGTAACCGGGGAAAGTATTTTCAGTGACCTCTTTAGCCTGGCCATCCTTAACTTCCCGAACCGTTTCTTCCGCAACCACTACCCGAAAGATGTAGTCCTGCATCCCCATTGATTGGGCCCGTGACTCCAAGTTGCTCTTCACCCGGTTTTCGTAACCAGAGTAGGTATGCAGCACATACCAACGTTTTTCATGCGATTCCACGATGAATCCTCCTCTTTGATTTAACTTTTGCCAAAATAAAAAAACTTCGTATCTCCACGAAGCTCATCACAGTTAGTATAGCAGACCGCTATTTGTTTTGCCACTATTGTTAAACAAATAGCTTCATAAATGATTGAATTAACCAGTCGAAAAGGGCAAAGAACAGGACGAAAAATAGGGTCAGGGAAATAACAATTGTCGTATCCCGCCGGTTTTCCCGTGCTGTTGGCCAAACAACCAGCTTCATTTCATGATTAACACTTTTAATAAATCGAATCAAGTGCATAGTATCCTCCACTATTTACTCTCGCGGTGCAATGTATATTCCCCGCAATGTTTGCAAAACTTGCGCAGCTCTAACCGGTCTTGGCGGTGTGGATTAGCGGCCACCGTATAGTTCCGCGCCCCACACTTGGTACATTCCAAGGCCACCTTCTTTTGGGACATACTAACACCTCCACGTACAGTATAGACTATCACGGATCCCCAAAGAAAAGCAAGCTAACCGGGCTTATAAGGGGTGCCGGGAATTAAAGCCCTGGTAGATCAACAGGCTGGCGGCAACACTGGCATTAAGGCTCTGGACGTGGCCAATCATCGGAATCGTCAGCATCTCGTCGCAGTTTTTCTTGAGCAGGGGCGAAATTCCCTTGCCTTCATTACCGATTACCAGTGCAACGGCACCATGGGCATCCCAGGTCCGGTAGTCCCGCCCCTTCATGTCGGTTCCAAAGAGCCAGACACCACGGTCTTTCAACTCCTTGGCGGTCTGAACGAGGTTAGTGACCCGGGCAACGGGTACGTGTTCCAACGCTCCCGTTGAAGTCTTCGCCACGACCGACGTCAACCCCACTGCCCGGCGCCGGGGAATGATAATCCCATGCACCCCGGCCGCATCAGCAGTTCGAATAATCGAGCCCAGGTTGTGGGGGTCCTCCAGTTCATCCAAAATCAGAAAAAACGGGTCCTCCTGCTTTTGGGCGGCGTTTGCAAAGAGGTCGTCCAAGTCAGCGTACTGGTAAGCCGCCACTGCCAGCGCTACCCCCTGGTGGTTTTGGTGGTCAGTCAGCTGGTCCAGCTTCGTCTTCGGAACTGTGGAAACTACCAGACGCTTCTGCTTGGCGAGCTTAATGATTTCCGCAATCGCGTCCGCTTTCAGTCCGGCCTGGACGAATACCTTGTTAATCTCCTGGTCGGCCTTGAGGGCCATTACCGCGGGGTGGCGCCCAATAATAAAGTCAGTATTTTCAGTTTTCATGCTTTGTCCGCCCTTCTTCAACTTGTTTAATACACCATGCTGCTAGTTCAGCCAGTCGCTCATGCTGACCTGAAAGCTGGAGGTACCCCATCAGGGCCTCAAACCCCGTCGAAATGCGGTAAGTCAGCACCGAGGTGTGCTTGGCGTGGGTGTGGCTGTTGGCGTTGCGGCCCCGTTTGAAGTAGGCCCATTCTTCCGCGGTCAAGAGCTCATCATCCTTCATCAGGTCGATCAGCGCTGCCTGAGCCTTTGCTGAGACGTAGTGGGTCGCAATATGCTGCAGCTTGGTGGGCTTGCTAAGCCCCGTGCTTAATAAATGCTGGCGGATAAATACTTCATAGACGGCGTCGCCCAGGTAGGCGAGCGCAATCCCGTTCAACTGCTGGTAGTTTGCTTCTTCCATACTCTTGCTTATTACTGCTCCTTCTTGTAACGCGTTCCCTGGGGAGTATCTTCAAGGATAATCCCCTGTTGTTTTAATTCATCCCGAATTTGGTCGCTGCGGGCGAAATCCTTGTTCTTCCGGGCCTGGTTCCGCTCCTCAATCAGCGCCTTAATCTGTTCGTCGTCAATGTGGTTATCATGGGCAACAAGCTTGATGCCAAAGATGCTGAGCAGCTGGGCCAGCTTGTCCTTGTATGCCTGGAGGGCCCCCTGCTTGACCGCTGCTTGCTGGGCGTAAGTGTTGGCCGCCTTGACCAGCTCATAAACCACGGCAATCCCGTTTTGCACGTTGATATCATCATCCATGGCCGTGGTAAAGCGGCCGGTAAACTCAGCCAGCTGCTGGGTCACCAGTGCATCGTCTCCCGCTGCCGCATCCTGCTGCCTGTAGGTCAGGTTGTCGTAAGCGGTCTGGATGTGTTCCAGGTTATTCTTAGCATCCGTCAGGTTATCCTCACTGTACTGGATAGGCCGCCGGTACTGGGTCGTTGCCATAAAGAAGCGCAGCACCTGCGGGTCGACCGTCTTGATAATATCGTGGACAGTAATGAAGTTGTGCAGGGACTTGCTCATCTTCTCGTTGTCCTTGCCAATCGTTACAAAGCCATTGTGCATCCAGTAGCGGACGAAGGGCTGGCCGGTCGCCGCCTCGCTCTGGGCAATTTCATTTTCGTGGTGGGGGAATTCAAGGTCCTGACCACCGGCGTGAATATCCAAGGTCTGACCGAGGTACTTCGTGGACATTACCGAGCACTCGATGTGCCAGCCGGGACGGCCCTGGCCCCATGGGGAATCCCAGCTGATTTCACCAGGCTTGGCCGCTTTCCAGAGGGCGAAGTCCATCGGGTCTTCCTTTTTGCCAATCTCATCAGCGCTGACGTGTTCACTGGCACCAACTTCCAGGTCGTCAATCGACTGCCCAGACAGCTGACCGTAGTGGGCAAACTTCCGCGCCCGGTAGTAAACATCCCCGTCGCTTTCGTAAGCATACCCCTTCTCAATCAGTGTTTGGACAAAGGCAATGATGTCGGGAATATTTTCGGTTGCCCGGGGGTGCTTGGTGGCCGGTTCAATATTAACCGCCGTCGTGTCCGCCATAAAAGCCTGGATGAACTTATCCGCCAGTTGGGGCACGGTAATCCCCTGCTCATGAGCGGCCTTGATCATTTTGTCATCCACGTCGGTGAAGTTAGAAACGTAGTTGACCTGGTAGCCCTTAAACTCAAGGTAGCGACGAACGGTATCAAAGGCGATGGCACTACGCGCGTTGCCAATGTGAATATAGTTATAAACGGTGGGACCACAGACATACATATTAACAACCCCCCGGTGGAGGGGCTTAAATTCTTCTTTTTGCCGGGTTAAAGTATTGTATATCTTCAGCATTTTGATCTTCTCCCATCGTTGATTGAAATCTTCCCAATAATTTTAACACATTCGGCCTACCGGTTCGGGATTTTCTGACCATAAACAATTTTTGGAATTTTGGTCATACTTTCTTCACATTTAATTGTTACTATAATAACCGTAGCAAGGAGCAATCCTTACTACATTCAATGAAACCTATTATTTTTCAATTACTCCTCCCAATAGTAACCGAAAAAATAATAAAAATTGCGAAATCTCCCCCAAGATTATCGTAATACTCCCTAATGAGATAGCTCCCAAGCTATCTCTTTTTTGTACTACTTAGGCAAACAACGGCGCAGTACACATATAGGCTCCAGAGTTCGGTAATGCCGAACCCTGGAGCCCATTTTGTTTTCGAAAGACTGGGTGTGTGCCGTCACGCACCTAGCCATTATTAATTCATCATTTTGAGACTACTTCTTGTCCTTCTTATCCTTGGCAGGATTTTGACTATTGATTCCCTTTTGGGAGTGTACCGGCCGGGCAAAAATCATCCGCCCCGCATCCGTCTGGAGGGCGCTGGTGACCTCGACCTCAATCGGTTGGTTCATGAAGTAACGGCCATCCTCGACTACGACCATCGTGCCATCATCCAGGTAGGCAACCCCTTGCTGGCGTTCGGTCCCCTTCTTGACCACGACCACGTTGAGCTTTTCGCCCGGAATGACCCGTGGACGTAGCGACTTTGCCAGGTTATTGATGTTTAGGACATCAACGTTTTGGAACTGGATGACCTTGTTGAGGTTGTAGTCGTTAGTGACGATCGCCCCGTTGACCTTCTTGGCGAGAGCAATCAGCTTACTATCGACTTCCGGAACATCCTCAAAATCACCGTCGTACATCTCGATTGGAACGATTTTCTCCTTGCGCAGCTTATTCAAAATATCTAAACCCCGCCGACCGCGGACCCGCTTGATGCTTTCGCCCGAGTCAGCAATATATTGCAGCTCATAGAGGACGAAATTCGGCACCAGTAAGGTTCCTTCTAAGAAGCCGGTCTTGACCAGGTCGTAGATCCGCCCATCAATCAGGATATTAGTGTCCAGAATCTTGTAATGGTGATAATTGGCGTCCTGTTGCTTGATGACCTCATGCCGGCCCCCGGCGTCCTTATTGCGACGCAGGGTTGCCAGGTTTTTCCAATCATCCAACCGTGAGGTCCCAATCTTGAAGCCGTAGTAACTGAAGACAATCATCAGCAGAATTGGCAAAACATTGTTGATTACCGGAATCCGGGTCCGCCAGAGGGGAATTGAAATTAGGACGGCCAGCACAAGGCCCAGGATCGTAAGCAGGGCCCCAAAGAAGATATAAATCGGGCTCTTACTGGTCAGGTCATGCTCCACCTGGTGAATCACGTTCAGGGTTGGCTTCATGAGTGCTAAGGATAATAACCAAAAAATAATAGCACCGATAGCAACATCCATGAAGAACAAAAGCGAACGGTCAAGTTGCCAGTTAAAAACATCCCAGAGCAGTGGTAGGTAGTAAAAACCAACCGTTGCCCCAAGCAAAATATAAATCAAGCGAATTATTCGTTTCAGCATTAATTGCATCTCTCCTTAAAATTAGCCTAGCCGAGGGCCAGCCGGAGTGCTTCACGCAAAGTCGTAACCCCGACGACCTCAATCCCGGTTGGTGGTGTCCACCCCTTTAAGTTGTTCTTGGGGATGAAGATTCGTTCAAAGCCGAGCTTCTGCGCCTCAGCGACCCGCTGTTCAATCCGGTTCACCCGGCGAATCTCACCGGTCAAGCCGACTTCGCCGACGAAGGCGTCAGCGGGACGGGTCCCCTTGTCCCGGTAACTAGAAGCAATGCTGACTGCGATTGCCAGGTCGATTGCCGGTTCATCCAGCTTGACACCGCCCGCTGCTTTGAGGTAGGCATCCTGATTTTGCAGCATCAGGTTGGCCCGCTTTTCCAAGACTGCCATTATCAATGATACTCTGTTTCGACTCAAACCGGTAGCAGTTCGCTGAGCATTCCCGTAGACAGTGGGAGTCACCAGGGCTTGAATTTCTACCAAAATGGGCCGCGTCCCCTCCAGTGAAACCACTACGGAAGAGCCGGTGGCGTCACGAAGTCGTTCCTCAAGGAAAATCTCTGAGGGGTTCTTAACCTCACTGAGGCCGTTGGTATGCATTTCAAAAATCCCCAGTTCATTGGTCGAGCCAAAACGGTTTTTGACCGAGCGGAGGATCCGGTAAGTATGGTGGAGGTCCCCTTCAAAGTAGAGTACCGTGTCCACCATGTGCTCCAGAATCTTCGGCCCGGCTAAGGCACCGCCCTTGGTCACGTGGCCCACGACGAAAACAGTAATGTTATTGCTCTTGGCAATTTGCATCAACTGGGCAGTAACTTCCCGAATTTGGGAAACACTACCGATCGCTGAACTGACGTCCGTTGCCTGCATTGTTTGGACAGAGTCAATCACTACGTATTCGGGCTGGAGGTCACGAATCGTTTCCTTAATACTATCCATATTGGTTTCCGGGTAAACGTAAAATTCATCCCCGGACACGCCGAGGCGCTCTGCCCGCATCTTAATCTGTGTGCCGCTTTCCTCTCCTGAAACATACAGGACCCGGTGGTGTTCGTTGCTGAGCTGGCCGGAAACCTGAAGAAGGAGGGTTGATTTCCCGATACCGGGATCCCCACCAATCAGGATTAGGGAGCCGGGAACGATCCCGCCGCCGAGAACCCGGTTCAGCTCATTGAGCTTGGTCTTGACCCGGGGCGTTTCCTTACTATTAATCTCACTAATTTTTTGCGGCTTAGCAACCAACCCGGTCAGGGTCGTCGTTGCCCGCGTCGGCGCGGCCTTGCTTTCTGAGTGAACTTGTTCTTCTACCAACGAGTTCCATTCCCCGCAATTGGGGCACCGACCAAGGTAGCGGCGGGAGCTATAACCGCAATTTTGACACACGTACTGTGTCCGTACCTTTGCCATTCCTTATTTCTCCTTACTTTTGCGTTGAACCAAACCCACCCGTCCGCTGAGCCTGGGGGGCCGTTTCTTCATCGGCAAGCAAGTAGGGCAGGAAAATTCCCTGGCCAATCCGTTCACCCTTCTTAATGTGGTAATCTTTCAAGCCAAAGTTAATTAATTGGAAGAAAATTTCTCCCTCGTTGCTCTCGTTGTCATAGTAGTCGGCATCAACAATCCCGATTCCGTTGGGCAGGATTAGCCGCCGCTTGAGGGGACCACTCGACCGGTTGGCTAACAGGAGGAACTCGTCCTTGCCCATGTAAGCCTTGATGCCCGTTGGGACCAGGTATGGTTTTAGGCACTTATCCGCCGCCTGAAAATCAGCGTCGCCCAGCTGCTTTTGCTGGTGAAGGGTCCACAGTGCTTTGAGAAAATTTCCCTTCCAAATCGAAGGCAAGGTAAAATCTTCTGAGGCGGCAAAATCATACCCTGCGGCCTGAGCTGTCTGCCGCTGGGGGAGGGTTAGCCCCTGGTCCTTCTTGGCCGTGACAATTTTAAATCCACGTTTCACTTTCATTCACCTCATTAACGTAATCAGTGCTTTTAATATTATAGGATAGATTAAAAGTGAATGGTATTGCTTAGCTTGACTTTTCAGCTGACTTTATTGAAAATTAAAGTTGATTGGATGTGATTAAGATGCAATTTCAAGTTAAAGATCACCGGATTATTGCCAGCGACCCTGGTCAGCCGCTGATTGGTGAAATCAGTTTCCCCGCCGTCAGCGACGACCGGGTCGTGGTGGAACGGGTATTTGTCCACCCTGATTACCAGGGCCAGGGCATCGCTGCCCAGCTGGTCCAACACTTTGTGGACTACGCCAAGGAGCAGCACTGGACCGTCAAATTGATGTGTCCTTACACTAAGGCCCAGTTTAAGCAGCATCCGGAATACCAAGAACTGCTATTGCCAAAAGATCGGATCAATCTCAACTAGGAGGATGAAAATGAATCAAGACGAATTAAAAGCACAAACGGGACGGGAATCCGTCAAGTACATTAAGTCCGGCATGATCGTCGGCCTGGGAACGGGCTCCACGGTCCGCTACATGGTCGATGAACTCGGTAAGCAGGTTCAGGAAGGCAAGCTCACCGACATCATCGGGGTCACGACCTCCACCCGGACGGCTAAGCAAGCCCGTGCCCTGGGGATTACCATCAAGGATATTGACGACGTTGACCACATCGACCTGTGCATCGACGGGGCCGACGAGGTCAGTGACGACTTCCAGGGAATCAAGGGTGGTGGTGGCGCCCTCCTCTGGGAAAAGATTGTTGCCAATGCCTCCAACAAGATCATTTGGATCGTTGACGAAAGCAAGCTGGTCCACAAGCTCGGTAAGTTCCCGTTGCCAGTCGAAGTCATCCCCTTTGGCGCCCAGCTGATCTTCAACCGGCTGGAAAAGAAGGGCTACAAGCCAAGCTGGCGGATGAATGGTGACCACAAGTTCCTGACCGATGAAAAGAACTACATCATCGACCTCCACCTGGAAGAAATTGACCACCCGGTAGAACTGGCCGACGAACTGATCCACATGGTCGGACTCGTCGAAACCGGTCTCTTCCTCAACCGGGTCAACGACGTCATCGTCGGCACCCAGGATGGTCCGAAAGTTTTACACGCCCGGTAAAGTAATCCGACGGACAGTGGCAGGGAGTTATTTCACCCCGCCCCTGTTCGTTTTGTTTTATAATAAAGTTTAAGTAATGCTAAGGAGGATTTTTAATGAGTTTTTCCATTTCTAACGAAGACATCGCTAATTTCCGGGCTGACTACAACAGCCGGCGTGACAGTCGCGTCTTAGAGCGCACCGTCACCAAGAACGGGGTCCGCAACGCCAGCTTTGATTGGCACTCCATTGCTGACGATACCCCGCACTTTTCGATTGACCTCAAGACGGGAGACGTAGCTGACCAGAAACAATCCGGCCGCTGCTGGATGTTCGCCGCACTTAATACCATGCGCCACGAGATGCAGCAAAAGTTCAACCTGCCCGACAACTTTGAGCTTTCCCAGGCCTACCAATTCTTCTGGGACAAGTTTGAAAAGGCCAACTACTTCTACGAAAACGTTATTCGGACGGCCAACAAGCCCACTGATAGCCGGAAGGTAGCCTGGCTGATGGCTGCACCGCAAAGCGACGGTGGGCAATGGGATATGCTCTGTGCCCTGATCAGCAAGTACGGGGTGATGCCAAAGGCCGCCATGCCAGAATCATTCAACTCCAGCAACTCCCGGGGAATTAACGACGTCTTAAACAACAAACTCCGCCACGACGCCGTCATCTTGCGGGGGATAATCAACAACGACCACGCCAGCGAAGATGAATTAAACGCTACCCGGCAGAAGATGCTCAACGAGGTCTACCGGATGCTGGCCTACACTTTTGGCGAACCAGTCCAATACTTTGACTTCGAATACCGGACCAAGAAGGACAACGAATACCACCGTGACGCCAACATCACGCCGCAGGAATTCTTTAAGAAGTACGTCGGCTGGAACCTGGACGACTACGTATCAATCATCCAGGCCCCGACCGCGGACAAGAAGTACCACCAGACCTACACCATTGATATGCTGGGGAACGTGGTCGGTGGCCGCCAGATCAAGCACCTCAACCTGCCAATGGACGAATTCAAGCAACTGGCAATTGACCAGTTAAAGGCCGGTGAAAGCGTTTGGTTCGGTTCCGACGTCGTTAAGTACTCCGAAACCAAGCTCGGGATTATGGCCCTCAACACCTACAAGTACGACGAACTCTTCGACGTAGACCTCGATATGACCAAGGCAGAAATGCTTGATTACGGTCAGAGTATGATGGACCACGCAATGGTCTTGACCGGGGTTGACATTGTGGACGGCAAGCCAACCAAGTGGAAGGTCGAAAACTCCTGGGGCAACAAGGTCGGTCACAAGGGTTACTTCGTCATGAGTGATGAATGGATGGACCAGTACTGCTTCCAGGTTGTCATCAACAAGAAGTACCTGTCTGACAAGCTGCTGAAGGAACAGGCTCAAGACCCAATCGTCCTCAAACCATGGGACCCAATGGGAACGTTGGCCTAACCTTTAACAGAAAAGCATAGCAAAGCATTTGGCTATACATCACTAAACAAAGTGACTTTATTAAAAATGGGGCAACAAGCTGTTAGCAAGATAGTCTGTTGTCCCATTACTATTAATTTTATAATTCAAAGGGGTGGCCAGTTTGAATAGACTACTAGAATCCTTCATTACAATTGCTAATACTGGCAGTATTGCGAGCGCAGCGGCCAACCTGCACATTACAAGCACGGCCTCACTTAAATAAGTCAATCAGTTAAAAAACCAGGTTGGTACAAAGCTCCTTATCCGTACTCATCGTGGCACAACGCTAACTCCCGCGGGAAAAATATTTTTAGAAGATAGTATGTTTATAACCAATTACTATCGTCATTCCCTGCAGCGTGCACGGCAAGCGAATAATTCCGGCCAGCGCTACCGCATTCGGGTAGGAAGTTCATTAATTAATCCTGCCAATTTTCTTCCCCATTACCTTAACCCACAAGCAAGGGCTAATTTTAACTTTAACCTTGTACCGGTTGCTTCGAGCTTCTTGTCAGCCAATATTCTTTTTAATAATCTGGGCCAGCACGTCGATATCGTAGGTGATATTTATGACCAGACTTTACTTAATAAATACCACTGTAATGCAGTAAAATTAGCAGATTTACAATTTCAAATCGTCTGCCCATTTTATTCGTCACTAGCGCAAAAAGCACAGTTAAAGCCCACTGATTTGGCCGGGCAAACTGTTAACATCTTCTATTCTCCTGCGAATTCTTACCTTCACGAAGTCCGCAAGGTACTAAAAGCGGTTAACCGTACGGTAATTGAATGGCCATACTTGACAAGTGAGCTTTTCAATTCTGCAAACGATCGGCAAGAATTAGCAATTACTACCCCACTTTGGCATAACCTTGCCCCATTTTCCAAAGTGGTCCCAGTCGACTGGCAGCTAACCGTCCCTTACGGAATAATCTATAGCCAAAAAGCGCCTTCCATTATCCAACACTTTATTGACCAGTTGTAACATTTAGGAATAGCCAGTGAACTAAATCAGACTTCTAAGGGCCCCCTCATCGGTTATATTGAAAGCGTAACCAAATAAGGAGGAATTGTTATGGCTAAGTCAAAAGTTATTGTTCATATGTATACTTCACTTGATGGAAAAATTGATGGAACGTTTGGTTTGCAGGAGGGCGGACAGGCTTCATTCAACCATTGTATGAATAGCGTTTACCAAATGTCTAACGCCAATACATTCGGCTGGACATCACTAAAAGCAATGGAAGTTCCTGGCGACCGAGACCTAACAGAATTTAAGGATGCGCAATTGCCAATTGAAGACTGGATTCCAGAGGGAACAACGGCAGAAACCTGGTTATTAAGCGTTGACCCTACAGGTGAGCTCGCATGGAAAGAAAACTATTTCGACTATGGTCAACACAAGAGTCGTGTAATAGAGCTGGTTTCCGAAAAGATTTCACCAGCATACCTTGCTTTCCTTCGTTCAATGAACATCCCATACATTGTCGGCGGGAAAGACGATACCAGTATCGATTTCGCACTTGTCTTAGAAAAGCTCCGCAAACTATTTAATATTACAACACTGGTCGTCAGCGGTGGCGCAACTGTTAATGGCTCCTTCCTAAAAGCTGGCTTGGTAGATGAAGCTTCCTTAGTAATCTCACCTTACATCAGTGGTGATTTATCGATTAAGGGACCATTCAATACCTTTGCCGAATTCATTGACCAAAAGTTTAAGTTCTACTCACTTGAAGCTTTAGCCGACGGTGGAATTCACGTAATTTTCCACAAACAGGAAAATTAACTCATTAAGAGCTTAAAAGACCTCCAATTCCGGTTTTGCCGTAATTTGGAGGCCTTTTTATAATATTCACAGTCTGACGGATTACTTCACTTTTTTATCCAAGAATTCCAGGACGGTCTGGTAGACTCGCTCGCTCCAGAAGTCCTTTTCGTGGTTGGCACCCTTTACCCGGTAAGCGGCAACGTCATAGCCGTCCGCTTCCAGCTTATCGTACATCTTGACCATCTGCTGGTAAGGGACGACCTTGTCAGCGTCGCCGTGAAAGAGAAGGAATGGCGGGTAATCCTGTCCCGGCTTGACTTGGTCGAGCGGGCTCATCTCCTTAGCAATTTCCGGCCACTTCTTGCGATCCATCCCCAGCAAGCAGAACTTGAGCAGTTCGCTACCCGGGACTGCCGCCGTGTAGTCGAAGGTATCGAGCACGTCCATCGGGGCAAAGCAGCTGACGACCGCGTTGACCCGGTCAGACTCGGTCCGATAGAGGTGTCCAGCATAACGGGGATCATCACCGGTCAGGCCGACCAGCATTGCCGCGTTGGCACCGGAGGACGTCCCCCAAATCGTTACCCGGTCGGGGTCGATTGCAAACTTAACTGCTCGCCGCCGCAGGTAGCGGATGGCCGTCTTAACGTCCTCCAGGAAGGCCGGGAACGGGTAGCCATCGAGGGTATTCCGGTGTTGAACCGTCGCCACGACATAGCCAGCCTTAACAAACTGAACCAGCTGGGGAATCTGTTCCCCCATCTTGCCAACCCGCCAGGAGCTCCCCTGGACAAAGACGATCAGCGGCCGGGGAGCAAGATGGTACTTGAGGGGGAAGCGCTGGGTCCAGGGCTCCAGAATCGCCATTTTAAGCGGCCGCCCATCCACCGCCGCGTAAGTAACGTTGTCAATCAGGCGTACTTGTCCCGTCAGCCCTGGATTGTTTTCAATCTCATGAATTGCCATCTTATTCACCCTCCGTCGTGATAAAGGTCTTCTTAACTACGTGCAAGTGCTCATCGAACCGGTACCAGATTGGCTTGCCGTTTGGTACTTCAACCTGGTCAATCTCATCATCTGGAATTTTATCCAGGTATTTAATCAGGGCCCGTAACGAACTCCCGTGGGCTACAATCAACTGGTTTTTACCGTCCAAAAGCCGGGGAGCCACCTGGTCTTGCCAAAACGGTAGCAAGCGCCGCTGGGTCAGCGCCAGGCTTTCGCTCAGCGGCATTTGCACCCCGAGACGGTCGTAACGGCGATCATGCTGATGGTGAGCTAGTTTCGGCGGCACTTCGGTATAACCCCGTCGCCAGCGGTGTAGCTGGTCAGCGCCGACTTCCGCCTTCACAACAGCTTTATTACGCCCGGACAAGGCGCCATAATGGCGTTCGTTCAAGCGCCAGGTCTTGTGGACCGGAATATATAACTGGTCAATTTCATCCAAAATAATATTAGTCGTGACAATCGCCCGGGCCATGTAGGACGTGTTGGCATCAGCGAATTGAATGCCGGTCCGCTTGAGTGCCTTGCCGACCGCAACGCCCTGCTCAATTCCCTTCGGTGTCAGCGGAACATCCGTCCAACCGGTGAAAATGTTATCCCGGTTAGCCTGGCTCTGACCATGACGAACGATTACTAAGTCTACCATCTTCATTCTCGCACTCCCTTTACCCTTTCAATAATAGCGTACTTTCGTTGCCTTTACCAAAAAATCCTACAGGAAGGTCTTGATGATTACCATTAGGATTGGAATCACAATCACGCTCAGAACCGTCGTTTCCGTCACCATGATGGCGGCATAGCTATCGTCAGCGTGGTAGAGTTTCGAAACAACCGGGGCGTTAGTCATCACCGGCATCGCGGCCTGGAGAATAAAGACCTGCTTCATCAGCGGCGACATTGAACTCGGCAATACCAATAGGGCCATCAGCGCGGGTGCAAAGAGGAAGCGGCCCAGCAAAATCCCCCAGGCGTCCCGAGAAAGCCGCATCCGGCTGAGGCCGGCGTTGGAAATCGCAATCCCGATAAAGATCATCGACATTGGAATCGTCAGGGCGCCGATGTAGGAGAGGTCACTCATGATAAACTTCGGCAGGTTGACGTGGAGCATTACTAAAATGACCCCCAGGATAAAGCCCAGCAGTGGCGGCGAAAAAATCTTCTTGATGGCCGTGAGTGGGTCGATCTTGGCCTCGTGCAAACCGTCTTTTTGAATCAGCCAGACACCAAGCGTCCAGAAGAAGGTCGTGTTCGCCATGTAGTAGACGAGAACGTACGGGATTGATGAGTTGCCGAATAGGGCAAGGTTGATGGGCAGGCCGATAAAGACGGTATTGGAATTAAAAAACATCGACGAAAAGAGACCAATGTGGGCGCGTTTGATGCCAATTGCTCGTGCCACTGCAAAGGAAAGGGCAAAGAGGATCAGCATGGAAATCACCGGATAGCGAAGGTCCGGTAGCAGGGTCTTCAATTGCCCCGCCGAAAAGTCGTGCATGATCGTAGTCACCATGTAGCACGGAAGCGAGATTTGGGTGACGAGCCGGGAAATAATCCGGGGCGATTGTTCGTTAAACCAGCCGCGCTCGTTCAGTACGAAGCCGACAACGACCATTATTAGGATAATCAGAACACCGGAGACAGCGGACAGGAAGATGGAGATCATTTTTTCATCTGCTTTCACTCATAAGATACCGTTATTGTACACCCCGAAAGCGATTCCACGTTGGTGGATTTTGCGACAATTTGGGTAAAACGGTTCAAATTCATTCAGCAGCCTAATACTAATTAGCTTATAATAGTAATAATTGTGTTAACTACTAAAGTAAAGTGTGAGATGGGTAATGAAAGTAAAATGCAAAAAGGTGCTTAATTGGGTTCTGCCTTACCTGGCAATTGCCACGATGATCTACATCATTACGTACCCCCAGCTGATTTCCCACGGGGTTATTCTCGGTACTGACTCAATTTTCCACTTCAACCGTTTCTACGATACTGCCAAGCAAATTCAGCAGGGCAGCTGGAGCTATTTTCAAAGTAATTTTTCCTTCCAGCAAAGCGGTCGGGTAATCAATGCCGTCTATGGTCCCCTCTTTGCCTACCTTAACGGGATCCTCCTCGGCCTGCTGGGCACCTGGTTCCGCTACCAGGTCATCTCGAGCTTCCTCGTCTATTTCATCGGTGGCGTGGGCATGTACCAGCTGGCAATTAAGGTCAAGGCCAGTCGGCGGATTGCCCTCCTTGTCAGCATGATTTTTCTCTGCCTCGGTTGGCTACCCCGCTGGGAACTGGCGCAGAACATGAATGCCTGGGGGGCGGCGCTTGCACCATACATGATCATGCTGGGCATTACCATGCTCCAAGATCGAGCACGCCCTGTCCACTGGCTGCCACTAATGAGCCTGATGACCATTATTGTTCAGATTCACCTCCTTAGTTCGCTTTTCTTCACGCTTACCCTCGTGCCCTTCTTCGTGATTGGACTAATCCGAACGAACCACCGGGGACAGATGCTGGCGGCGACCCTCAAGGCGATCGCGGGGACGATTGTCCTGACCGCCAACGTCTGGGGCGCCCTGCTGATGCTCAACCTCCACAACCACATTGCCAAGCCAGCACCATTTGACATGGTCGATAACGCCCTGAAGGCCTCCCGTTTTTCAAGCACCCGGGACTACCTGATCTATTTTTGCTGGCTTCTCTTCCTGCTCCAGCTACTATACGTCCTCGCGACTTTCCGCAAGTCACTCGTCAACACCACAGTTACTATCATGGGGGTCGTAATCCTCTTTATCAGCTCGGTCTGGTTCCCCTGGTCAATGGTCCAGCACGCGCTGCCAGGCTTACAGACCACCCTGCAGTTTCCCAACCGCCTGACAGTAATCGCCTATCCCCTGCTGCTGACGGGAGTCGCATGCAGCTGCCAGCAGCTCGTGATGGCGCCTAAAGCTGATAAACTCCGGCTCCGGGTCATCACGGGGCTGCTCCTCTTCGCCCTCTTCCAAGTGGCAATCCCCACCACCACCAGCGTTTTCCAACGCACCGCCATTTATGAGTCGGACGAAGTCTTGAATACTTCATCCGCCCTTGCCTGGGTAACGCCAAACGCAAAGAGCATTCGGCGTGCAGTTCATAATGACTATCCCGGGCAGCTCCTCCTCCGGGTGGAAAAGCGGGCCCCAGACTACCTGCCGATTCCAGAAAAATACCTGCATAAAAAATACGTGCGGTCTTACGCCTACCAGGACCAGATTATCGACCATTCGAAGGAGTTCAAGCACACGGTCCTGCCGGGCGGCCTACTCCAACTGACTTGGCGGGCCAACCATGCTGGACCCGTACGCTTGCCAATCGTGACCTACCAGGAATCCCGTTTAGTGGTCAACGGGCACCAGTTGCGCCACTACTCACGCTCTTGCGTCGGGGCACCGAACGTTGACCAGCGAAAAGGACGCAACACGGCAGTGCTCAGTTTCTATCAGGCGGGATGGTTTACCGTCCTCCTGGTCGTTTCCCTGACCGGCTTAACCGCCCTGAGTTTCTACGGCCTGTACAAACTGATTCGCTGGGTACCGCAAAAGTACCAGGAAATTATTAACCAGTAGCTAAACAGTAAAGGGGCTGTGACATAAATCCTATTACTTTA
>DGYFI06203__coassemble_1397_pt1 | contig 19177 bp, 19 predicted proteins | sample DGYFI06203__metabat2_high_PE_014 | metagenome-assembled genome bin DGYFI06203 | reverse complement strand
CGACACCTTCAACCCCTGCATCTTTAATACCAACGATAGCTTGGCGATCATCATCGATTGCCAATACCTCACCCTTGACAACATCGCCCACCTTTACAGTTTCGATGCTATCAAGCGCTTCTAACATATCGTTCTTGTTTTCGTTGTTTTCAGCCATTAAAAAAAATCCTCCTTGCAACAATCAACTCTGATGACTATTTTACTAGAAAACTTCACCCTTTTCCAGTGTTTAAGCCAATTCGTTGAGAGTTTTTTCAATAATCGTGCTAATCCGGTCAACAACTTCGTCGATCGTTAAGGAAGTCGTGTCAAGGCGGACCGCATCTGGCGCCTGAACGAGGGGTGAGACCTTCCGTGAAGAGTCCTTCTGATCCCGCAATTCAATTTCCTTTTGCAGCTCCTCCAGCGAAGCAGTTGCGATCCCCTTTGCCTTATTTTCGACGTACCGGCGGCGTGCCCGTTCGTGGGCGGTCGCAACCATAAAAATCTTGACGGGAGCGTTTGGCAGAACTGTCGAACCAATGTCGCGGCCGTCCATGACAATCCCGCCTTCTTCAGCAATCTGCCGTTGCTGGTTAGTCATTTCTTCCCGGACTGCTGGAATGGCGGCAACTGCTGACACATTTTGGTCGATTCGCCCCTGACGAATAGCCGTCGTGACGTCGCGGCCGTCTAAGAAAACCCGCTGTTCAGGTTCACCCGGAGCAAAACTAATCTTAATTTCCCGGGCGAGTTGGCTTACCCGGGTCGAATCCGTCACCGCAATCCCCTGGTCAAGGGCTGCGAGCGTCACTACCCGGTACATTGCGCCAGTATCGCAGTAAACATAGTTAAAGCGTTTGGCAACAAGTTTAGCGACCGTCGACTTGCCGGCCGATGCTGGACCATCAATGGCCACTTGAATTCCTTTTTTCATAATAATGAACTTTCCACTCCCTAATGATTTACCGTACCCGAAGCTGTTGTCCAGGGTGGATCGGTGTATTGATTGAAATATTGTTCAGCCGGGCTAGTTTTTGAGCTGTTAACCCGTTCTGCGCTGCAATTCGGTAAACACTTTGCCCCCGGCGCACAACCACGTACTGCCGGTTGGCAGCCGGTTCCCGGTTGCTGGAGGCCGCTTGACCGGCAGTTGATTGCCTCGTCGCCATTGCCTCCCGGGCAGCACTGTTAGACGAACTGTTAGCTTGGCTGACGGCCTTTGAAGTGCTGCTAACCGACCGGTAACTGCTGGTTGAGCTCACCCGATGAGTTGATTTTTTTTTACTACTCACCGCCGCAGTTTGCTCGGTCCGGGCCGGATGGTTAAACGACTGCTTATTGTTTAACCAGAAAATCAGTAGTGAAGCAGCAAGGACGATGATTAAGACCACTAAAACAGTGGTAATGGTCGAACTATGAGCCTCCTGCTTCCGTCGTTCCGTCCGCGATAGGTGGCCGGTGCTATCGAAATCTTCATTATCAGTAAATTTCTTATCCCATAATTCATCGTTTTGGCGGCGGCTTTCTTCTCGCTTCTCACTCATAAGCTATGCCCCTCCCCTCTATGTGAAAGTTAACATTTTGATTGTAGCGCACTAATTTGTCCCTTGTCTAGCTGGTAAAAACCGAAAAGGTAACTTTAGCTAAGATTTAATAAAGTCCGGAGATGCTGATCCCAATTATCGTTAACCGTCTTGCGAGCCTGCTGCTGCCGGGGCGGCAAGAGTGACTGACTGCGCCAGTCAGGAACTTCACTGTCACAACACCGGTCCTGCTCAACCACCTGCTCGCCAAAGTAATTGAGCAGGAAAGCCCGGCGGCAGGAAGTGAGGCGCAGGTACTTTTGCACTTGCGCTAACTGCCGATTGGTCTGACGATACCGCTTTTTAAACGCCGCGACAATTTGGTCGGCGGTGTAGTGCTGGCGAAAGTAAAAGGTAAAGAGTTCGTGGTTCCTGCCTAAGGCTGCCGGTGGCAACTGCCCCGCACGAACTTTTTCCAGCAGGCCGAGCGGCGGCAGGTCGACGGTCGTCAGCTGCCGGGCCAGCAGGTCATCGCCAGGGCAAGTCAGCAAAACCGCGACGCTTTGCCGCCCATCACGACCAGCCCGGCCAATTTCCTGTACGTAGTCAGCAAGGTTGGTCGGCTGGTGGTAGTGGATGATGAAGCGGATATCGTCCTTGTCTACCCCCATCCCAAAGGCACTCGTGGCACAAATCAGCTGAAGGTCGTCAGCCATAAATTGCTGCTGAACACGAAAACGGTCGGCGGCAGGCATCCCCGCATGGTAGGCCGCCACGGCTAACCCACTTTGCTTTTGCAACCAGTCAGCGGTCGCCGTTGCAAGGCGGCGACTGGCGAAGTAAATAATCCCTGCTCCGGAGAGTTCTTTTACCAGTTGGAGCAGCCTGGCTGCCTTTTCATCCGGTGAAGCCAGTTCCTCGACTGCCAGGAAAATATTTGCCCGGTTGACTGACCGCCGGATAACCGTCACCTCGTCAGCTGCCAGCCCCATTTTAGCAATAATATCCGCCTGAACACGTGGGGTGGCCGTAGCGGTCAGCAGTAGCGTCGGTGGGGTCCCCAGTTCTTCCCTAAACCGGCGCAGCAGCAGGTATTCCGGCCGGAAGTCTGGACCCCACTGGGAAATACAATGGGCCTCATCGATGGTCAGCATGGCAACATTGACCCGGCGCAGACAAGCAGCAACTGCCGGATTGGCTAGGATTTCCGGGGAGGCAAAGACAAATTTTGCCCGGTCCAGCTGGCTTAATTGCTGGTCCCGGGTTCGCCGGTCCTGGCCACTTAGCAGCAAGACCCGTTTCTCGCCACGGCGGTGGAGACGATCGACTTGATCCTGCATTAGTGAAATCAACGGCGAAACAATTAAGACGATTCCAGGGCGGAGGTAGGCTGGAAGCTGGTAAAGCAGCGATTTCCCTCCCCCAGTAGGCAAAATTGCCATAGTGTCTTGCCCCGCTAAAATCGCCTCAATCGTTGCCAACTGGCCGTCACGGAACTCTTGATAGCCAAAGTGCTGCTGTAGTGCTTGGTAAAGCCGGTCACGATTCATTTTGCGAATACTCCTTATAAATTTGGTACAGGCGAAAATAATAAAAGTCACTATTCTCATCGCCGCTCCAGCCCTGAAAACCCCAGTGGATCGCATCACCGCGAAAGTGATGGTCTAAAAATTTCCGCTGCTCTGCTGGCAATAGTTGTGCCCAGTCAAGCTGCTGGGGCATCAGGATCGCAGCTGTCAGGAGGTGTTCGCGAACGGTTCCCAGTTTCAAACGCCGGCGCTCTGCGATCCTAACAAGCTCGAGCCCCTGGCGTGCTAGCTGGACGGTTGTCTGGCAACTACGCGAAATTGGTGCTGGCGCAATGAGCGGCCGCAACAGACTCGCCAGCGGGCCAGTCGTCTGCCGTGAAAAAGCAGTAACGGCTAACCACAGATCATGGTCAAGAACCAGGGCATCAGCCAGGCTGAGCTGGAGGTGGTCTGCCAGCTGGTCAAGCGTCCACCCAGCCTGGTTATGACCAATCAAGCGGTTAACCAGTGCCGCCGCCAAGCGTTGGTCCTCATTAGCCAAGGCACCAGCAAGGAGGTGCAGCTCTGCATATACTTCCTGCACAAACAGGGTTGATTTAAAGTGCCGAAACCAGCCCCGCACCACTTCCTGGTCCGTAAAGGGAATGGCGAGGGGTGCATAGTAACGGTTGTGGTATGCAAGCTCGGAAACCACTTGAAACCCTAGCAGGAGGCGTCGCTGAACGGTCTGCGTATTGGCAAGCCAGTACCAAGGATAAAAATGAGGCTGGTAAGGTGACGATTGGCTTTCCTCATAGCTAACTCCGGCCGCCGTCAGTTTTATTTCATCAGCACCGACGCGTTCAAGCAGGCCCGCTCCAATTAACGCCGCAACTTCCTGGTCAAATTGCGCCCGGCTGAGACGGCGCCGCGCACCGAGCCAGGTTAAAATCTCGTAATGCTGGGCCCAGAAAAGGGTCGCCACCGTCTGCCGATTAGCCAGGACGTTCTCAATCACCCGTTCTCGCCGCGGCTGGTGGTAGCTGCATAAGCGCAGTAGGTATGTATTCATCACCACATTCCCCCTCCCCTTTAAATAATACGGTAAAAGCGGTCGTTTCCATGTAATTCGGGGCAAAAAGTTTACCCGGTCGGTAATCAGGCTCATGGTGCTGACGCACGGTTGCCAACCTGCAACGGCCCTGTCCCAAAATTACTTTACCACAAAAAAAGAAAGAAGACTCCACCTACACTTCCCGTGCAAGTGAAGTCTTGCTATCCTGTCAGTAATTATTCCATCCGGTGGCGCTGCAGCCACTGCCGTAAATGAGCAGCTATTAAGATAAAGACGATCGACAGCAGCAAGCCCTTGACAATGTTAAACGGCAACACCCCCAAGGCCACTAGCTGGGCTACCGGCAGTGAAGACTGCCAGTGCCAGACCGCCATGTAGAGCGGTGTGATCACCCAAAGGTTCAGTAGAGACATCACTACGGTCAGCACCAGCGTTGCCAGTGGAATGACCGTCAGCGCCTGTCGCTTAAAGGACCATTCCTGGTGCCGCCAGACATAGTAAAACGGGAATAACAACGCTAATGACGAAATGAAGTCACTGCCAACCCCAATCAGGTCACCGATTGCAAAACCATTGACCATCGCGTGCAGAAAACACTTGATAAAGGCCACCACGACCCCCGCTAACGGTCCGTAGAGGTAACCGCCCAGTAGCACCGGGATATCGGAAAAATCGATTTTAAGGTATGAAGCAACCGGAATGATGGGAAACTCAAACATCATTAGGATAAACGCTAAGGCACCCAAACAAGCGATGCCAACCATCCGTTGAATACGCTGATGTGATACTGTCATAAATCAACAACCTCCGTTGAGATTGCCTTCGTTGGCCCTTCCACAAAGAAAAGGCGCTGTCAACTGCTTACAGTCAACAACGCATTACTTTATAGAAATCTTCTCTATACCAGACTTTACTGTCGGCACTGGACTTGCACCAGATTCAACCGTTCACACGGGTTGCGGGCTGTAACCGCCGGTCGGGAATTGCACCCTGCCTTGAAGACGAATCAGTTCATATTGTACGTTTTCATTCTAGCGAGATTTCCGCGCCGTGTCAACGCTGATGGCTTCTAGCACCCCCGCCTTGCTTCGCGGATATTCGCCTTTTTCATCCGTTTTACCATACTTGCTCCGCTTTTAAAACTTGAGTAGAACCGGTTTCCTGTCTCCCACCTGTTGGGGTCCCTGTCCTGCCTATAGCCTACAAGCGGTTCAACCGTTTGACTTCTTCAGGGCGCAATTCCCGATAGTCCCCCGGCTGAACTCCCTGGAGGTTCAGGAAGCCGTAGCTCTCACGGTGAAGTTTAATCACCGGGTGACCGACTGCCGCCAGCATCCGTTTGACCTGGTGGTAGTGCCCCTCATGAATCGTTAGCTGCACGATACTCGTTTTCTTCTCCCGGTCGGTGCCCTTCAGCCGGGTCTTGGCCGGTTTCGTTCGGCGGCCATCAACTTTGACCCCCGTCCGCAATTGCTTCAAGTCATCATTACTGATAAGTCCCTTGACCTTAGCGACGTAAGTCTTATCGACCGCGAACTTAGGGTGCATCATCTTGTTTGCTAAAGCACCGTCATTAGTCAGCAGCAAGAGACCGGTCGTATCATAGTCCAGACGGCCAACGGGATAGATCCGCTCTTCAATTTCGTCCTCCCGGAGGATATCAACAACCGTCCGGCGGCCCTTTTCGTCATGCGCACTCGAAATCACGCCCCGCGGTTTATTCAGCAGATAGTAAACCTGCTTTTCCCGGTGAAGCGGAACCCCGTCAACTTCAATTTTATCCTTAGCGGTGACCTTCGTTCCTAAGGTGGTCACCGTCTGTCCATTAACTTGGACGTGTCCGGTCGCGATCAACTTTTCCGACGCCCGCCGGGACGCCACGCCGGCCTCCGCCATAACTTTTTGTAAACGTTCCATTATTCATCCTCCTCATGCCGTTCCCGTGCCTGCAACGCTGTCAGGAACAAGTCCCCGCTCAGCGCACCGTCATCAGCATCCGCCTGTTCTGGCAGTGCCGGTAATTCATCGAGCGTGGTCAGGCCAAAATAGTTCAAGAAGTTATCGGTCGTGACGTACAAAAACGGCCGCCCAGGGGCATCTAACCGGCCCTTCGTGTCAATCAGCCCCCGTACCATCAACTTCTGAATTCCTCCCGAGCTTTGTACCCCGCGGATGCTATCGATTTCTAACCGCGTAATCGGCTGGCGGTAGGCAATGATAGCGAGGGTTTCCAGCAAGGCAGTAGTAAGCGGCACCGTCAAAGGCACCTCAAAGAAGTGCTTGATCACCGGCGCCAAGGATTGTTTGGTCGCCAGGCGGTAGGTATCGGCACTTTGAAGGAGAATCAGTGCCGAGTCCTGATCCTGCGCGTACTTGGCTTGGAGAGCAGCCAGCATTTCACGCAAGGCCGGCTTCATAAAACCAGTAATTTTAGCAAGATCGCCCAGGGTGATTCCCTCATCCCCACTAATAAATAACAGGCCCTCCACTTGGGCCAGGTTACTTGCTTGTATCTTTGTCATCAATTCGCGTTCCCTTCACTAAAATAATCGGGCCAAATAGTTCCGCCTGCTGCACCGCAATCCGTTGGTGCTTGCTTAATTCCAAGACTGCAATAAAAGTCGTCACTAACTGGTCACGGCTGCGATCACCAGCAAACAGGGCGGTAAACTGAACCGGCCCGGCCTTCACCTGCTTAACCACCGCAGCCATTCTTTCGGCCACACTAACCTTTTCGGTTGCAACCGTTTCAACCAGCGGCTGGGCTAGCCGGTGGTTTTTTAATACTTCCACAAAGGCCGCCTGAAGCTGGTCGACCGTCACCCCTGGTTCTACGTGGGCGCTAATCAGCTCCCGGGGAACGTGCATGGCGGGACGGGTGTACTCCTGCTGGCGCAAATTTTCTTTATCCTTTAACTGGTCTGCTGCCTTCTTGTACCGCTGGTATTCCAGCAGTTGCTCAACCAGCTCTTCCCGTGGATCCGGCAGCTCCTCAGCCTCTTCATCCGGTTCGCTCGGTTGGGGTAAGAGCAGCTGGCTTTTGATATTCATCAAAGTCGCCGCCATCACGAAATAATCACCAGCAATCTCCAGCTGGTGAGCCTGTTGCTGGTGCAAAAAATCTAGGTACTGACTAGTAATGCAGGCAATCTGAATATCATAAATATTCATCTTATTTTCCCGAATAAGGTGCAGGAGCAAGTCCAGTGGGCCCTCGAAATCGGCAATTTTAATTGTTGGCTGGTATGGATGTTCCTTAACTGGTTTAGTGCTCATTAAACTGCTCCCAATTGGTAATTAGCGACTGGTTCTTGAGGGTCCCCATTAACCGTTTCCCCGGATACTGGTCCTGGAGAGCGGTCAAAAGGGCAAAAACGTTCTTGCCAGACCGCTCACTCGGGGTAAACGAAAGCTGCCGTAAAAGCAGGTAATCGGTCCCCTCCTCCACAATCGCGATTGCAATGAAGTGGTTATCCTCGGCATCCTTCCACAGGTAAACGGGGTAGCCCGCAGTTAACGCCCCCGTCAGTTCATCCGTAAACCGGCCATAATTTCGCAGGTCAGGGACCAGGGAAAGCAGGCCCATCGCAATTTTTTCATAATCCTTTCGGTACCGTACTAGCACGCTTCTTCACTCCTCAAATTTTCGGTTGGTGCTGGTGGTAGTCAGCGCTTAATTCCTGAACCGTCATTTTTAAGTAGGGTTTAATTGCCCGTAGCTCGCTATAACCAAGCATTTCCTGAATCAGCCGGCTATCAGCCCCGCTCCGCAAGAGGTGGACGGCAAAGGAATAGCGCAGTGTCCGGGGAGTCACGGCTTTTTCAATCCCTGCTTGCCGGACCAGGGTGCGAAGATTCTTCCAGACACCCTGGCGCGTTAACTGGTGGCCATGGGCATTGACAAAGACCGCTTGTTCGCCCTCCGCCACTAGCAACGGGCGGACAGCGGCTAGGTAATGTTTTAACTCCTGAACTGCCTGGTCACTAATCGGTACCAGTCGTTCCCGCCGGCCCCCGCTGCCGAGCCGAATCATCTTAATATCAAGGTGTAAATCCGTGACCAGCAGGTCGACTAATTCACTGACCCGCATTCCGGTGGTCGCTAAGACCGCAAGGAGCGCCCGGTCACGTTTTCCAAGAGCGTGCGCCTGGTCGGGGGCCGCTAGCAGCTGCTTGATTTCCGGTTCGGTCAGAATCTCCGGCGGCAGCTTCTCCGTTAATTGCTGGTTATCGACTAGCTCCATGGGGTTAAACCGCAGCTGCTGGTGACGGACCAGATAACGGTAAAACTGGCGCAGAGCGGATAGCTGGCGGTTAATAGTCGCCGGTGACCGGCCCCGCCTTTTCTGCTCGGCGATTAGCGCTAACAGCTGGTATTGATCTACCGCCGACCACTCCCCGACACCCTGTGCTTGTAAGAAGGCTGCCGCTTGGTCCAGGTCCCGCCGGTAGCTCATGAGCGTATTAGCCGACCGTCCCTGACTCCTCTTTAAGTAGGCCAGGTATTTATCAACAAGTTCCTCCATGCCGACTACTCTTCTTTCTTGAGCAGGAGCAGCTTGCCATTTGTTTCTTTAACCAGGCCGGCCTTCAGCAGGTGTCCCACGGCCCGCTTAAACTGGCCCTTGCTGATGCCGAAAACCTGCCGGATTACCTGCGGGTCGGTCTTATCCGTATATGGCAACCGCTGGTTTAAGTCATGCTTTAACATGGTTAAAATCATCGCCGCATCCTCCCCAATCGCCTGGTAGGCCCGGGGCTTCAAGGAAAGGTTCAGGCTGCCGTGTGACGATAAGCCAATCACCCGGGCTTTGACCCGTTGACCGAGGCGGGGTTCCTGGTCACGCTCACTGGGGTGGATAAAGCCCAGCTGGTAATCATCGGTAAGCACGTGGGTACCATTCAACTTCAGGCGGTAAACGGTTGCCATCACATCCCGGTTCATTGCTCTTTTTGACGGGGCATTTGAGATAGTTTGGTAAATCTGGTCATCCGCTAACTCGCCCCAGATACGGTCCTTGTCGTCCACCCGCAGCGCCATCAGTAGACGGTCACCTGGTTGGGGCCAGAGGTGCTTTAATTCCGGCAGGTCATCTAATGACACCACGATGTCCTTGTTTGGTAAACCGATGTCTACAAAGACCCCTAAATCTCGACGAACGCTGACCACCGTCCCGTAATCGTAGTGGTCAACTTGGACGGTGGGAATGTGCTGACAGGTCATTTGCAGTTGGTGATCTTCGTTCTCGTACACGAAGCCCCGGACCTGACCACCAATATGGAGCTGCTGGGGACTTTCTGCCTTTGGCAAGCGATAAGTCTGCCCGTTCCGGTCCGGCTGAACAAAGTAGTCCTGGTCATTTTCGTCAATCATCACCGCTGAAACAACTTTTCCTAATGCTGAATTCATATTTTACCCCATCTTCCTTTTAAATCCTTCTTATTATTTTACACGGCTGAAAATGGTTTGACCAGCACTACCAAAAAAGAGCCAGACAAACGTCTAGCCCTTTTTGCGATCAATGCTAATTTTAATTAGTCGATCGTCTTAACACGCATCATGTTGGTTGCACCTGGAACACCCAAAGGAACACCAGCAACGATGATGATCTTGTCGCCCTTCTTAGCAAAGCCAAGTTCAACCGCCTTCTTGGCTGCCAGGTCGAACATCTTATCAGTGTTCTTCATTTCGTCAACAACGTATGGTTGAACACCCCAGTTGATCATCAGGCCGCGTTCTACCCGTTCGTTTGGCGTTAAGGCAACGATGTCAGCGTTTGGACGGTACTTAGAGATCATCTTAGCAGTGTAGCCCGAAGCAGTGTAGGCAATAATGGTGTGGATGTCCATGTCCTTAGCAGCGTTGGCAACAGCAGAACCGATCGTTTCAGTAACGTCGGACTTGTCCCAATCGAAGGTTTCAGTACCGAATTCCCAGAGGTGGTTTTCAGCCTTGATGTCAATGGCGTTCATCATGGCAACTGATTCTACTGGGTAGTCACCGTTGGCACTTTCACCAGAAAGCATGGTGGCGTCAGTACCATCAAAGACGGCGTTAGCAACGTCAGATACTTCGGCACGAGTTGGCCGTGGGTTTTCTTGCATGGAGTCCAGCATTTGGGTAGCGGTGATAACTGGCTTGCCCAGTTCGTTACAACGCTTGATCATGTGCTTCTGAACGATTGGCACATTTTCAGCTGGAATTTCAACCCCCATGTCACCACGAGGAACCATCAGACCATCAGAAACTTCGATAATGGATTCGAAGTTGTCGATCCCTTCTTGAGATTCGATCTTTGGGAAGATTTGAACGTCTTCCATGTTCTTTTCCTTGAGGAGTTCACGAATGTCTTGAACATCCTGTGGCTTCCGAACGAAGGATGCGGCGATGAAGTTGATCTTGTTGTCCAGGCCGAAGCGAATGTCGCTACTGTCCTTTTCAGTAATACCTGGCAGGTTGATGGAAACACCAGGAGCGTTAACACCCTTCCGTGAGCCGAGGACACCGTGGTTCAGAACCTTGCAGACCAATTCACGGTTAGCGTCATCCTTTTCTTCGATTTGCATGTCAATCAGGCCATCATCGAAAAGGACGTGACCACCAACATGGGTGTCATCGTACAGGCCTGGGTAGGTAACAGCAATCTTGTCATGAGTACCTTCAATAGAAGCATCCATTGAAATCCGTACTTCATCACCAATGTTGTATTCGATCTTACCTTCCTTTTGAACAGTAGTCCGAATTTCAGCACCCTTAGTATCAAGCATGATACCAACGTGCTTGCCGGTGATTTCTTCCGCCTTCTTAACGTTTTGCATCCGGCCCAGGTGTTCTGGGTGGTCACCGTGTGAGAAGTTGAAGCGGAAAACATTCGCACCCGCTTGAATCAACTTAACGATTGTATCGACATCAGTACTTGCAGGACCAAGGGTACTTACAATCTTGGTTTTCTTCATAAATGAATCTCTCCTTTTGCATTTATGCATCAACTGCGGTCTGCCATTTGCATCCCTCATTTGCACACTTGTATAATAGCACTTTTCAAAATAGGTGTCTTTATTTTTTGTTCAAAAGTTCGCAAGAAAACGCTGTCATTAGGAAATTGTTTTTATTTCTCATCACCCTCTAATTTTTCAGTGATTGAAGGACAACGTTATCTGCCCCCAGAAGTTCGGCAAGCCCTTGCTGGGTGGCGGGAGCGGAATTCATCCACCGGCTGCTAGGTTCCAGCAACTTCGTATCAGTATGCGGATAATACAATAGCACTGGTACGGGACCCCGGTGCTGCTGCATAAAACGGTGCAGCGCTTGACGAAGTGCCGGCGTGTCATTTTTTGCGGTAACCCTCAGGACCCAGCGAGCAGTCGGGATCTGCTGATTCTGGAGATCCTTAGCATCCTGAACCTGCTGGGCAACCACCTGGAGACCGTGCCCCGCCCGTTCTTCGGTCTTACCCGTAATTACGAGGATCTGGTTCCGCTCTAACAATTCCTGAAACTGTTGGTATTGTTGTGGAAACACGGTCACGTCCAGGAGGCCGCTCTCGTCCGAGCCGGATATAAAGGCCATCGGGCGGTGATCCTTCTTCGTGTGGATTACCTTGACCCGGTTAATAAATAGAATCAGGGTTACCCGCTGGTTTGGACGCAGGTCAGCTACCCGTCTGGCCCGCAAACGACTGGCAAGCTGGCGGTACTGACTGACCGGATGCCCGGACAGGTAGACGCCAAGGAGTTCATTTTCTTTTGCCAGCCGGGTCGTCAGCGGGTATTCCTGCCGGTGACTGATTGAAGACTGGAGGCTTGGATCACCGGAAAGGCCCGGCAAGGTTGCCAGTAATTCGATCCCCGATAGGAGGTTAGGCAAGCTCTCTATCATTTCTGCGCGGTTATAACCGAGGCCATCTAAGGCCCCCGCATAAATCAGCGGCGTGATAACATCCTCTTTTTGCCACTTGTCTGGCAAGCGGTGAATGAGGTCTCGAATATCCTTGAAAGAACCGTTGCTGTCCCGTTCCTGCAGCAAATCCGCAATAAAGTCCCGGCGAACCCCCTTAATGGCGGTTAAACCAAAGTAAATTTGCTGATCATGAACCGTGAACTGGGCCCGGCTAAGGTTGATGCGGGGGCCATTGATTTTAACACCCATCCGCTGCGCGTTGGTAACGTGCTGGCGAAGTTTGGTGATGTTCCCCTCTGCATTAAGCAGTGCCGTATAGAACTCTGTCGGGTAGTGACACTTGAGGTAGGCCATTTCAAAGGCCATCTTGGAATAGGCAACGGCGTGGGAGCGGTTGAACCCATAATTGGCAAACTGGTCAATGTAGTCAAACACCTGACTGGCTAAGGCTGACTGGTAGCCCTTTGCCCGGGCCCCAGCCATAAACTTAGCCCGCATGTTATCCATGGTCTGCTTTTTCTTCTTACTCATTGCCCGCCGCAGCAAATCGGCTTCCCCCAGGGTAAAGCCCGCCATAGCCGACGCCAGCTGCATAACCTGTTCCTGATAAACTAGGATTCCATAGGTGGGCGCAAGGATTGGCGCAAGGGATTGATCCGGTAGCCGCACTGGCTCCTGCCCCTGCTTCCGGGCGATGAAGTGGCTGATATTTTCCAACGGACCAGGGCGGTAGAGGGCGTTAACTGCCACAATATCTTCAAACTGGTCGGGATGCAAGGCGGTCAAAACGTTCCGAATCCCAGTTGATTCGAATTGGAACACCCCATCAGTCTGCCCGCGCTGGAACAGCTGCAGGGTGGCCGGGTCGGCCAGGCTGATCCGTTCCAGGCTAAACTGGGGCTCCCGTTGGCGGATCATCCGAAGTGTATTGTCCATGATCGACAGGTTTCGTAAGCCCAGGAAGTCCATTTTCAGCAGGCCCAGTGCTTCCACCGTGTCCTTTGGAAACTGCGTCATTAAGAGTCCCTCACTCCCCGCCTGCAACGGAACAATCTCGTGCAGGGGGGCAGCCGACAGAACGATCCCGGCCGCGTGGGTTGAGTAGTGCCGGGGCAACCCCTCAAGCTGCCGAGCCACTTGAAAAAGTTGCCGGAGTTTCGGCTGGTCATTGAGGAGGTTCTTCAAACGCTGCGACTCCGCGAAGGCCTGGTCAAGGGTAAATGAGCCGCCCCGCGGCAGTGCATCCAGCAGGGTTGTTGTCTCAAATTTTGTCAGCTTGAAAACCCGGCTGACATCCCGGAGAACCTGTTTAGCAGCGAGGGTCCCAAAAGTAATAATCTGCGCCACCCGCTCATGCCCGTACTTCCTATGAACATATGCCAGAACTTCCTCCCGGCGGTTGTCGGGAATATCCAAGTCGATATCAGGCATCTGTGCCCGCTCTGGATTAAGGAAACGTTCGAATAGCAACTGGTACTCCAGCGGGTCGACTTCGGTAATCGCGAGGGCATAGGCCACCAGAGAACCGGCTGCCGAGCCCCGGCCCGGGTCGGTTGTGATCTTTGTCCGGTGGGCAAAATTCATTACGTCCCAGACAATCAGGAAGTAATCATCGAACCCCATCCGGTGAATAATCGCCAATTCATGGTCTAAGCGCTGCCGATAAGCAGCCGCCGAATAGCCAGCCGCTAGCGGTCGCTTTTTTAGCCCGGCAAGACATAGTTGACGGAGGTAATCAACCGCCGTTTCCCCGTGGGGAGTCTGATAATGCGGCAGGACTGGGGCCTGAAACTTTAATTCAACGTTGCACTGGTTAGCAATGACCGCTGTATTATCAACGGCGGCGGCTAGGCCGAGCTGCTGGTAGTCAGCTTCCACCTGCTGACGTACCGGCAGATAGTTATCCCCCGTGGCGGTTGACTGAGCGTCCAGGTCAGTCAGCTGGGCACCCTGACCAATCGCCTGGAGGGTCTTCGTGGCAAAAAGGTCGGTCGCGTTCAAATAGTCAACTGGTGTCGTGGCGACAACGGGGACACCCGCCTCCTGGGCAAAACGCTGGAGGGAGGAGCGTTCAACTTCATCCAATTGCAAGTTGATCCCGAGATAGAGATTGCGGCCAACGGTTTGCTGCAGGGAAGTCAGCCAGCCGGTCCCCTGGCGGATCAAATTCAGCACCGCCAGCTGGACTGGCAGGATTACGACTACTTCCTTCAGTAATCCTGCCAGTTCCGTGAACGTTATTGTCTTCCCGCGCTCCGTGGTCTGTTGGCGCGTCGAAATGTCCATTAGGTTGCGATAACCCTGCTCATTTTTCGCCAGCAAGGTCATCTTGAGCTGGCTCCCCGCAAGCTCGTCCAGGGCCACTGTGATTTCTAATCCTAATAGCGGCTTAATTCCTGCCTGTCGGGCAGTATTATAAAAATCGACAGCCCCATATAATATATTTTGATCAGTCAAGGCCAGGGCGGTATACCCCCGCTGTTTAGCCGCCTTAACCAGGTCCGGAATCCGGGTTGGACTCTGGAGTAAGCTATAACTGCTGTGCACCTCTAGTGGTACATAATTCACGTTTGGCCGCCCCCTTTCTTTCAAATTATAACAAAAGATTCCTGGAGTGATGACTTTTTACCCCTGCCTTTCGTGTTCAGTTGTGCTAAAATGTTTATTATACAGAGGGGATGAAACTAATGAATCTACTATCTAAAAACATTGTTGCTGCAATCTGGGGACTAATTCTGGCCGAAGTATTAGCCTACATTACCTCCCAGTTAGAAGGAATGACTCCCGACTATACGGCAGTTGCCGTCATTGGTGCCGTCATGGCCTTGATTGCAGTTAATGCTGTCAACGCTATTACCGGCAAGGCCGATCCGGCTAAACATGAAAAGTAAGTTTAATAATTTGAGTTCAAAAACGCCAGACTGAAAATTTTCGGTCTGGCGTTTTTATATTATTGTCGACTGTTCAGCCGAATAATCTCAAGCAAGACATCAACCGCTCGTTCCATTGTTTGGAGGGAAACATATTCAAAACGCGAGTTCAAATTAGGTTGCAAAAAAGTTGATATAACGCGAAACCCATTGTAGCTAAAGGCTTTTAACCTAGTCAAAGTTTCAGCACAGCATCACATTTTATCGGTGTTTATCAAAGGAATTCCCCCTTTTGTCCCCCTTCTTATTGTTGATTTATCGTTGATTATTAATGAAAAGAGAAGAGAAAATGGGAAAATTACCACCGTATGAAGACATATATACAGAATTTAAAGAATCAAATAAACAGTTAACACATGACTTGTGGGAAAATGTTTCGGCATTTGCAAATACGTATGGTGGAAATATCCATTATTGTAGTTAATTATACCATTTCGAAAGAAATCATATAGTTATTTACGAACACAAAAAGACCCGGCACCTGCTCCACACAGGCCCGGGTCACGGTTAACTTTTGAAGAGGAGACTATCCTCTTTTCTTTATTTGTTCTATTTTGCTGTCACAAGCAGAGTACCGTCCGCTTGCTTCTTGATACTGATGTCATGTGCTTCAAAGGTCTGTTCCGTCTTGCCGTCCAGTACCGGCATAGCAGGTCCACTGAAAGGCTCAAACCAGTAGTCCACCCGCTTGCCTTCGCCGCTCTTATCATCGGAATACCGGGCAATTAATTGCAACTTGTGCCCAACCAGGTCAGCACTATAATCCAGACTAGCACTAAAGCCAGATTGACTCGCATTGTAGATGCTGGGCTTAGCTTTTGCTACATCTGGGCGAGCACTTGGCTCAATCTTGACTCGTTGCAGTTCTCGCTTGGCTGCCACGTCATATAAGATAAGGAAGCGATTAGTCAGACCGATAGACAAGTCAGACGCAAACCAGCCACTGACGTTGAGCTTCTTACCAAAGCTGGTGCCCATGCTGTCGATGTAGGCAGCCGACTGACTCAAATCGGCAATTCCCACATAGTCCGTAAAGTTCCCATTTCCGGCCGGGTCGTCCGTGTACCGGAAGTAGACTCGCAGCTTCTTGCCTGCCATTGCGGATGTGTAGTCGAAACTAGCACTAAAGCCAGATTGACCGCCACCCGGAATATCTGGGAAAGCCTTTGCTACATCTGGACGCGCTGATAAGGTCACACTTTGCCGGGCAAATTCGTGCCCATTTTCATCAGTAACAATAATGTAGTGATAATTCTTACCGCTTGTCTTATCTGAGGCAAACCAGCCATTAAAGGTAACCTTGTTACCGTCAAAGCTATAACTGTCTAAGCTACCACCGCTCGTAACCTTCTGTTGTTCTGTCGTTGTAAACACCCCCGTTAAGTCGATGCTGACGTCCAAGCTAATACCATAGAAGGTTGAGCTATACTGCCAAGCATCCGTGTGATTAGAGATAATTGGGAAGCAGGTAAAGTCTGGGTCATAAGCTGCCGCATACCCATGTGGATAAGCTGCAATCCAGAGCTTTGCCCCCGTCGCCCGGTAAATTGATTCATAGTCCCACCGGGCTGACATTCCCGAGTATGAGTAAAATACCGGTACGTAGCCCAAGTCCTTAACTGTCTGGCAAAATGTGATACAAGCCATCGTATTGTATGTCTTGTAACCAGCATTTTCTTCATAATCAAGAACTAATGGTCGCCCTGGCTCAATTCCCATCGCTTTAGCCCAATCAACCGCAAACTGTGCTTCTTGTCGGGCCAAGTTACCGTTACCAACAAAGCGGGCAAAGTGATACCCACTAACGGGTAACCCGCAACGTTTAGCAGAAGCAACCTGCCCAGCACCATAGGCGTTATGCCAGTATGTTGATTCGGTAGTCTTAATGATAGCGGCTTTAACGCCCCGACTCTTCCATAACTGCCAGGTGGCATCGTTGCAGAAGTTGGGGTTATAAGCCGATACATCGAGAACTTTGCCGTAGTAGTTATTAGCCATTGTCTACCACCACCCCAGTCTTAGGCTGTTCATCGGGGTTGACGGTGGGCGTTAAATCACTCTTTTCGTATGCGGCTTGGACAGCATGATCAATGGTTTCGTCACTGACGTTAAAGCCCTTATTAGCAAGAGTTGAACCAACGGCAGTGGTTGCTACCTTGAACTTGTCTTGACCGGTCAAAGCTGTATTCCCCACTAGGCTAGTCACAGCATTATCGGCCAGGCGCTCAACCAGCCCCAGCAGTTCTCGCTCCTGAGCTGTCTTGACTTGCTTCTTTTTGGCTTCCAATACCGGCTTTAGGTACCGCCAAGTAAAGATTACCACGGTCACAATCGTCCCGCTCGAAATCAACCAATTTACAATATCAGTAAAAATTTTCATTTTCTTTGTTCCTTTCCATGTTGCTGAATCTGACCAACTGCTTGCTCATTTCTTCGACTCGTTCAGCCATTTCTTGATTACTTGCAATCAATTCCCGAACCTGCCGGTTTAATGCTTCATTAGACTTAGTAAGTTCTGAATTCGATCGTGTCAGCTTATTATTCGATTCTTTCAAGTCCTGTACTTGGTTTTGCAATGACATCACTTGACGGAAAAGTTTATCTCGCTCTCTAGTTAAATCATCCGAGCGGTTAACTAACTTCTCACTGTACTTAGCATAAAGCGCCTCACTGTCAACATGATTCTTACCCTTTGTTCCCAAGTAAGTGAATAGCGTCGAAAGGCCACCTCCACCAATGAACGCTACTACAATCTTGATTACATCATTCATCGAGACCGCTTCCCGCTTACGTAGGCGTCTACAAAGATACGCACTAATACGTATGCCGCCAAAATGGTACCGAGGTGAATGGCAGGGCCAAAGTGCGTATCTTGAATAAAGAAGAATACTAGGTAGCTCATCCAGCAGGCTCCAAGAAGAATATTAAGCAGTTGATGGATTAAGTTTCTTCCTCGAATAAAGCCGAAGATAATCGTGACTACTCCCACAATAATCAGAAAGATTGACCAGTATGGGTCCGACATTTGCGACAGAATATGAACAAATCTGTCTTTAGGGTCATCATGGTAAAGTGCTGGCTGCAATCCCAGAAAAATTCCAACGGTCAATGTTTCAAAGCCGGTAACAATTTGCTGAAAATATCGGTGCATAGCTCACACCTCAATTCCATTGGGTTGACCAACGCCAGTTTGACCACTGCTGGTTGTAATACGAACGCATATACTGTTCATTGCGTTTGACGTCATAGTAGAGTTGGACGGCAATGTCATCAGCAGCCACGACCTTGACGATGAATTGGCCCGTGCTTGGTGCATGGACAATGGTCATCGCATTACCAGTGTAGTAGCCAGAGGTTCTCACCGTATCTAGGTCTTTGGTATCAAGCAGTTCAGTTTTAATTGCACCTACTGGAATACCGAACTCTAGAATAGCGGCTAAGTCCGTTCCGACATTAGTGACGGTTGGCTTCTCATTAGCTGGCAGTTGCTTGGTATCACCAATCATGATGGTGGCACTAGCTCCGTTAGTCCCATTGACTGGTTTAAGGGCGTCTACTTTGGCTTGCGCCTCCTGAACGAACTTATCAAACTGAGTTTGCAGGGATTGACTAAGTTCATCTTGAAGTTGCTTCATGGTAATGGTAGTAACCTGGTCACCCATTTGGCCCGTGGCATTCTCATTAATTCGAAATGGCAGCCAGGCTTGGTCTGGGAAGATGTCATTGCTCCCCGTAACTTTATTCTGATGCCAAAGTTCCAGTTCATACTGACCGACTGGCAGGTTAGCCAGATCCTTAGAATTAAGGGCAACATCATCACCATCTACGGTTGCCTTGGCTGACTGAACAAAGCCCCCGTTAGCCTTTTTAATCTGGAAGTAACAGGGGTCATCATTAGGGAAAGATTGCGGCTCCCCATTGATGGTCGCCGTATAGTGCAAGAGCGTGTTAGTGTCATCAATCTTGAATTGACTATCATCGCTCTTGGGAACTAAGTCCATTTTCTTCATGCTCTCACTCCCTTCGTACAATTTTTAGTAGTTATTTAATATCAGAACAACAATCATTCCGACCATCAAAATTGTCCACCATACCCAAAACGGGATAAAATTGTACATAAAAACTCACTTTCTCCGTAAAAGCCGCCCATAAATAAGCCCCACCTGAATTGGTGAGGCTTATTTATGTATTGTTATCTTTCTCCGGCGACTATGTGGTTAACTAAGCGACGTAATCGACACCAGTTAGTTCCTTGTATT
>DGYFI06203__coassemble_1341_pt1 | contig 20674 bp, 18 predicted proteins | sample DGYFI06203__metabat2_high_PE_014 | metagenome-assembled genome bin DGYFI06203 | reverse complement strand
TTGGTCAGTGCTATTTATTTCAGCTTAGTGGCTAACTTATTCTTGAAATTTAGATAGTATAATTATATTTAGGTATAAAGGAGGTTTTAGTATGGCATTATCAAGGAATAATACCCAAGAACGTTTGCGAAAGGAGAAGCCGGGGCGAGAACGGTTTGCGTTACGAAAACTGTCTGTTGGCGTGGTATCTATTTTAGTTGGTATTACCATCTATTCTGCGGGTGAGACGAGTTTTGCTGCAACTCCTGCCAATGAGTCTGAAAGCTCTCCAGTTGTTGTTCAAGACGGCAGTGCGGCCACTAGTAAGCAAGTAAATACGGCAGCGGCGGGGAGCCAGGAGAGCTCTCAAGCGGCAAACATTCAGGCGGCACCCCAAGCTGCTAGTGACCAGTCTAGCGGCGTAACCAATAGTGACTTAAATAAGATAATTACCAGGACCATCACGGTTACGGATCCCCAGGGGAAAGTTACCACTGTTCCGCAGGCGGTTAAGTTAACCCGGACGGCAAGTGTAGACGGTGCTACCGGGAAGGTAACATACTCCGCTTGGACGACTGGCAATTTTGACCAGTATGACGTACCAGCAATTACCGGCTATACGCCTAGTTCAACTAAGGTGGATCGTCTTCATGTTGATAGTAATACCAGTGATAGTAACGTTAGCATCACGTATACCGCTAACCCGACTGTTGCCGAGGTTATTTTTATTGATGACGATCAGAATGGTTGGGAGGTTGACTCTGAATATAAGCACGGGAAGTTTGGTGAGAGCTTTCAGGTGGAAATTCCAGCTAATTATCGGCTGACCGATAGCACGACCCCCACGGAATACACTTATAATGTACCTAGCAGCTACTTTACGCCACAGCTTGTAAGGATTCATTTAAAACACCAGCTCGAACACCGGTTGGTAGAAAATGACGTTTATTACCAGCAAGTTAGGGAAATTGATTTTGGCTTAGATACGGATGAGCAGAGGCCCATCATGGTTGGCTCGCTCACTAAGCATGAGTATGATAATGGTGAGGGAGTCCGGTACTGGCCAATAACCAACGGAACGCTGCTTGGTAAAATGACCGGTCATGTCAGCTATGACTTGGTGACCCACGAGATTGTATCCTACGATGATGACTGGACAATCTTGAAGACGGCTGGACAGGTGTTTAAGCTGACGGATCCAGGTGAGCTGGCTAATGGAGTGCTGACTGGGTCTTCTGATACGGATGGTAGGGGAGTCGCCGAATGGGTTGGTCAGGAGGGAACGGATCCTGACTACCAAAAGTACCCGATCCGGCTGTACGCTTCCACTGCGGAGACCAAGCAGATTAATACTGCTTTGCCACTCCCCTTCCCAATGCCGTCGTTTATTCAATTTGTTACCAACAGTGACTTCCAGCCTGCAAGGGAGCGGAATGACCAAGAAATTACGGGATTTAAATTTGCAGATCTTAGCGCAAACGACATCAAAGACTACGGCCCGTATTCACTCGATGACGATAATGGTGTTTTGAAGGCTAAAACGTACTTGCCAGTGATGGTTGGTTACTACCCATACGTGGAAAAGACGATTTCACGTACCATTACCGTGGTTAAACCGGATGGTAGCAAACAGCAAATCATCCAGCAGGCAGCGCTGGATAAACGGGTGAACATCACTTACAACGCCCCTGAAGAAGAGTGGTCGACTGCTAATCTCGCCGAGTATAATGCTCCTGAGATACCTGGCTACAAGCCGAGCAGAAACGCACCAGCCGTGACGGTTACGGCGAAGAGCGAATTTAGCCCAATTTTGATTACCTACCTGCTGGATCCAACGGCACAAGGGGAAGGACCAGCTACAACTGAGCCGACTACGCCAAGCGCTGGCAGCCAAAAGTCCAATCCTCAAGGTGTGAGGGTCAGTGCTGCTACTCCTGGGATGGCTAAACTAGCTGATACTGGCAAAACCGCACCGGTCGCTGCCCAGCTGCCGCAAACTGGTAATAACCAGGAACGACTAGCAGCAGTTGGTTTAGCCTTATTTGGACTAACCAGTGGCTGGCTCGGACTTAGCCGCAAACGTCGGAAGCAGGATTAGTTCGACCATAATTAAAAATCATTACGGGAACAAATTAAAATAGAGGCCCAGAGCTCAATGAAAATCGAGCTCTGGGCCTCAGATTATTTTTACTTATTAAACGTGCCATCCTCGACTGACCGGATAAAGTCGGCGAGGTGCTTGTAGTAGACATCCGGATTATCGACCATGTGGTGGTGACCCCCGTTAGGCGTCGTGACCAGCTTGGAGTTTGGAATCAAGCTGTCCATTGTCTTGGCGGTTTCCAGCGGCATCGTTTCGTGTTCACCAAAGGTCAGCAGGGTCGGCACCTTGATGTTCTTCAACTGGTCGCGGAAGTGCCAGTCCTTGAGCTTTCCAGTAACGACAAATTCATTATCACCCTGGAAGACATTGTAGACAGCATCCCCACCTAAGTCCTTCAGGTGGTAGAGCTTGGACGGTTGCTTGCGGTCCACGTACTGTTCATTCATGATTTGAACGTACTCTTGGTACTTTGGGTTGCTGTAATCGTTGCGGTCCTCGCACTCCTTCATAAAGGCCACTGCGTCAGCCGGCAACGTCTTTTCCCGGAGGGCGTTCACGTGGTCGACGTATTCGTCGATTTCATCTACCATTGAGGAAATGATGGCGCCCTTGAGGTGTTGCCCGTACTTAACGGCGTATTCCTGAACGAGCAGGCCACCCCAGCTTTGCCCAATCAGGTAGATGTTGTCGAGCCCCAGCTTTGCCCGTACTTCGTCGACTTCATCGAGGAAGTATTCGTAAGTCAGGTACTTCTTGGCGATTTCCGGGTCGGAGTAGTCGGGCTGGTCAGAATAGAGCGAGCCCAACTGGTCGTACATCGTTACCTGAACGTTCAGCCCCTGCTTAGCCAGCTGTTCAGCCGTATCTTCCCAGTATTCATGGTTGCCACCGGGGCCACCGTGGAGGGCGAGCAGGTGGATGTCGCCTTCACCCTGAGTGTTGGTCCAGAGGTGGTAGCCGTTATCGAGCGTAATAATCTTTGTTCCTGTTTTCATACAGATTCTCTCCTTTGCTAGCTAATTGATAGTAAAACGTGATACTAATTTTACCGCACTTTGGCGCTGGATGCTAAGAACAGCCCTTGGCCTAGTCGACCTGCTGGCTGCCTGGAATGGTCAATTTGGCATTGGCAACCGGCAGGCGGTAGCTGATGGCTTCGTTGCCCCGCAGCGTGAAGGCGTAGTCAGTCGCGTAGATGATTAGTTCGAGCTGGTGCCCAGCCGGCAGGCAGTGGAACAGTGGCTGGAGGTCAAATTTGACCGTCACCAGTTGGCCGGCAAAGAGCTCGTCGGTTTGGCTGGCACTGTGGCGGTTTTGCAGGTTAATGTGACCACGGCTGACGACCTTGTAGTCCGTCGGTACCTTTTGCAATTGGAACTCACGGAGGTCATCGCTGGCCCAGTGGTAGCCCAGAGGCAGGCCGCCCCGGTTGATGATCACAGGTGACGTGGTCAGGCGTTTGGCAGTTCCCCGGTCGATCAGCAGGGCACTGATCAGACCATGGTCGGCGGAGGAAGATACCTGCAAGGTCAGCCGTGGCGTTCCCCGAAGCAGGGTGTCCCGGCTAAGTGGAGCACTGGTAAAGCGGCGGCTGAACCGGCCAGCATCATGGAGTAGGGCGGCCCGCCACTTGGCTGGGTGCTTGCACCAGTCATGATAGGTGCTATCCGGTTGCCGGTCGGTGAATTTTTGGATGTCAGCCTCGTTATCGTTAGGCGTCGTCGTCAGCGCCTGTCCCTTGAGATAGTAAGTGGCCGCTTGACCGGTAGTCCACTGGTCGTAGCTGGTCCAGGTAGCTGGCGTCAGGTTGGACTGGACGAGGACGTTCGGCAGGACCTCATCGGCGTGGTTGTCCAGTCCCCAGAGCTTGTTAGCCAGCCAGAGATTGACCATTTCCGAAAAGTCGAGGGATTGGAAGGCATTGATGTAAATGTGCTGGCCCTGGTGGAGGATCAGCTTGCTGGTCACCGGCAAATGCGCCAGCCCGTCCGCTAAGGCCTTGACGTTGCTGGGTTTGACATTGGTGTCGTTGAGCCCGTGCACCATCATGACCGCGGCCTTGATGTGGGCAATTGCTGGCCGGTAATCCCGGGCAGCCCAGAAGTCGTTGTAGTTGCCAGTCTGCCGGTCCATGGCAGCGGCCATCCGGTCAACATACTTTAGGTACCGGTCCTTGATCCGGAAAAAGTCAGCGGGGCGCTTCGTCCGGCTGAATGTTTCGTCAGCGAGGGTGTCGGCGTCTTCCCCCTGGAAGCCCCCGGCGGCCCGGACCAGCCCATTTTCTCGGTAGTAGTCGTACCAGCTCGAAATGGCGGCTTCGCTGATAATTGCTTTGAGGCCGGCAACTCCGGTGGTCGCCACGGCCGTTGCGAGGGTGCCTAAGTAGGACCGGCCGGTCATCGCGACGTTGCCGTTACACCAGCCGGCTGTAATAGTATAGCCGCTATTCCGGTCGGTAAAGGCGCGGCGGTCACCGTGCAGCCATTCGACCACGGCCTTCATGGACGCTGTTTGTTCTGGCGAGCCGCAGGTTTGGAAGCCGTCTGAATCCTTAGTTCCAATTCCGGCTGCGTAAACAATGGCGTAGCCGCGTACCGCCAGGTAGTTATTCAGCGTATAGGCAGGGGTACCCGTGAAGCTGGTGGTGGCCTCCTGGGCCTCTCCCTTGACGGCGTGGTAGGCAAAGGTGGTTGGGAATTCTTCTTCAGCTGGGGCCTGCTGGTCAGCCGTTTTATGGGTGAGGGGGTGGTTGACGTTGTGGGTTGCTTTTTCGCCCCATTCGTCGTTGGTTCCCTGGTTGTACGGGCTGGCGGTAAACACTGCCGGAACCTTCTTAATATTAGATTCCCGTGGCCGCATAATTTCCACCTTTACCAGGTCAGCCTGTCCATCAAAGTCGGTATCCATGTCGGTTTCCACGTAGACGACTTCCCGGATAAACTGCTGGGGGTCGTAGCTGGCAATGGGTTTGCCATTAAAAAAGAGCGGCTTTTGTTCAGCTGGCAGGTCGTAGGTCCAGGTCAAAAAGCCGTGGGCCGTCAGCAGGTCCAAGTAGTTTTGACCATTCTTGGCCCGGGTGTTGAGGAGGAGGTAGAAAGCGTCGACTACATCAGCGCTGGTCCACCCTTCGTGTTCCCGGAGCGGTAAATTCAACGTTCGCCAGCTGGCAACGGGCAGGTCTAGTTGAAAGTCGACTTCTGGTTCAAAGCGCAACAGCTGAAAGGCGACCCGGTAAAAAACATCAGTCGTCAGGGACGTCCCCAGCTTAAACCAGTCGTCGAGGGCCAGGGTCGGGGTAGCGAGGAGGTCGTGCAGCCATTCTGCGGCGGTCAGTGGGCTGTTGATACCTAAACGGGTGCGGACAAGCAGGGCTTCGAAGAGCTCAGCGGGGGTCAGCTGGTCGACTTCCTCCGCCCGCAACAGGTGCAGCATTGCCAACTCCCGGCGTTCCTGGGCCGGGCTGGCGCCGATAATGCTAAAGTGGTTGAATTTCATTTGGTTCACCTCATTTAAAAACAGGACTACTGATAATTTAACTCTCCCTTCCATTGTAAACATTTTCTCCGGCAGTAGGGCCGACATTTTCATTAATTAACGGTATAATTTAGGTGCTTGACTTAATTCAGAACTTTGTGAGGAAATAGCTAATGGCGAAAAATATTATGGAATTCCGCCACGTTGAAAAGCGGTTCGACGATAACGTGGTTCTAAAAGACATCGATTTTACGATTGAGGCGGGGAAGTTCTATACCCTGCTGGGGCCCTCAGGCTCCGGAAAGACGACGATTCTGCGGCTGATTGCCGGTTTTGACCAGCCGACCAGCGGCGAAATCCTGTTTAATGGTCAAAAAATTAACAATGTCCCGGCTAACCAGCGCCAGGTCAATACGGTTTTCCAGGATTACGCGCTCTTTCCACACATGAACGTGGCCGAAAACGTTGCCTTTGGCTTGCAGATCCGGGGTGTCAAAAAGGCGGAAATCAAGCGCCGGGTTCAGGAGGCCCTCAAGCTGGTCCAACTGGAGGGCTACGGGGGACGGGAAATTACTGCCATGTCCGGTGGTCAGCGGCAGCGGGTGGCAATTGCCCGGGCAATCGTCAACGAACCGCAAGTCCTCCTCTTGGATGAGGCATTATCGGCCCTTGACCACAAGCTCCGGGTCAACATGCAGACAGAACTGCGCCAGTTGCAGCGTCAACTGGGAATCACCTTTATCTTCGTCACTCACGACCAAGAAGAAGCCCTGGCGATGAGCGACCAGATTATGATTATCAACGACGGTACAATCCAGCAGACGGGGACTCCGGTTGATATTTATGACGAACCGTTGAACCACTTTGTCGCTGACTTTATCGGCGAGAGCAACATCGTGCCGGGAATTATGAAGAAGGACTACCTGGTGTCCATCAACGGCCAGGACTTTGAATGCGTCGATGCGGGGATGCGGCCGAATGAACGGGTCGAGGTTGTCATCCGCCCCGAAGACTTGGACATCACTTCGGTTGAACAGGGGCAGTTGGTGGGGACCGTGGATACCCAGCTCTTCCGGGGGGTCGATTATCAAATCATGGTTCACGACGTCCGCGGGCACGAGTGGAAAATCAACTCCATCCATAAGACGACGGTCGGGGCCCAGGTGGGAATCAGCTTTGACCCCGAGGATATTCACGTGATGCGCTACAACGAAACCGAGGCCGACTTTGATGCCCGGCTGGACAGCTATGAGGAGGACGACTGATGCGGCAAAAAACACTCTTTATCGTCCCTTACGCGCTCTGGATCGTCCTCTTTGTCATTGCGCCGCTGGTTCTGATTTTCTACCAATCATTTTTTGACATCAGCGGGCACTTTACCCTAGGCAACTACGCCAGCTACCTGACCTCGCGGGTCTACTTGAAGATGACCTTCAACTCCATCTGGTACGCCTTTCTGATTACCCTGGTGACCCTATTGATCAGCTATCCGACGGCCTACGTACTTAACCACTTGCCAAACAAGCAGTTCTGGCTCCTCCTGGTGATCTTGCCAACCTGGATCAACCTCTTGCTGAAAACCTACGCCTTCATCGGCCTCTTTAGCCGGTCCGGGTCAATTAACCAGTTCCTGCAGTTCGTTGGCCTGAGCAGCCACCAGCTGCTCTTTACCGATGCCAGCTTTATGTTTGTGGCGGCCTACATTGAAATTCCCTTTATGGTCCTGCCGATATTTAACTCGCTGGCCGAAATCAGCCCATCACTGATCAATGCCAGCAAGGACCTCGGCGCCAGCCAGTGGCAGACGTTTCGCAAGGTGGTCCTGCCGCTGTCAATGCCGGGGGTCAAGGCCGGCATCCAAGCGGTCTTTATTCCTTCGCTCTCCCTCTTTATGATTACCCGCCTGATTGGGGGCAACCGGGTGATTACCCTGGGGACGGCGATTGAAGAGCACTTTCTGACCACACAGAACTGGGGGATGGGATCGACCATCGGGATGATTTTGATTATTGCCATGTTTATCGTCATGTTCATTACCGGAGAGACTAAGCAGAAGGGAGGCACCCGCCGATGAGCAAGCGTCATTTTACCTGGTCGGGACTTTACCTGGCCCTGGTCTTTGTCATTTTATACGCGCCCATTGTCTACCTGGTGGTCTTCTCCTTCAGCGCGGGGACCACGATGGAACACTACCACGGGTTTTCGTGGCGCCACTATGCGGACCTCTTTGGGGATACCCGGATGATTACAATCGTCTTTAACACCATTATTATTGCCCTGCTGGCGTCCTTGATTGCGACCATCATCGGGACGCTGGGGGCGTTGGCGATTAAAAATACCCGGGGGAAGTGGCGCAACAGCCTGTTGTCCTTAAACAATGTCCTGATGGTGTCGCCGGACGTCATCATCGGGGCGAGCTTTTTGATCTTCTTTACCATGCTGGGAATCCGGCTCGGCTTTGTGTCCGTCCTGCTAAGCCACATTGCCTTTTGTATCCCGATCGTGGTGTTGATGGTTCTGCCGAAAATCAATGAGCTTTCCCCGACCCTGGTGGACGCTGCCTACGACCTCGGTGCGACCCGCTGGCAGGCCCTTTCCCAGGTCGTCCTGCCCGCCATCACTCCCGGAATTGGGGCCGGCTATTTTATGGCCCTGACCTACTCTTTGGATGACTTTGCGGTGACCTTCTTTGTCACGGGAAACGGCTTCTCGACCCTGTCCGTGGAGATTTACTCCCGGGCACGGCAGGGGATTAACCTAGAAATCAATGCCCTATCCGCCATCATGTTCCTGGTATCGCTATTGCTGGTGCTGGGCTACTACTTTATCAGCAAGCATGGCGGGCGGCGGAACCGGATTATAACCGTTAAGGAGGGGGACGTACAATGAAAAAACTTTTCGCGGTGATCTGCGGAATCGTCGCCCTGTGCGCGGCCTTGGCTTTTGGCGATTGGGCGCTCAACCACCGACGGGGCGGCACGGCCAACCTGCTGACGATTTACAACTGGGGCGACTACATTGATCCGGCACTGATCAGCAAGTTTGAACGGCAAACCGGCTACCGGGTCGATTACGAAACTTTTGATAGCAACGAGTCAATGCTGACGAAAATCCGCCAGGGGGGAACTAACTACGACTTGGTAGTGCCCAGCGAGTATACGGTTCAGCGGATGAAAAAGGAGAACCTGCTGGCCCCGCTGGACCACCGCCGGTTGACCAACTTCCACTACATTGCCCCCGAATTCCGCAACCAGCCTTTCGACCGGGGAAACCGCTATTCGGTCCCGTACTTTTGGGGGACGCTGGGAATTGTCTACAATGACCAGAAAGTCCGAGCCCAGGACGTCCAGCACTGGTCCCAGCTGTGGAATCCCCGGCTCAGGAATAACTTGATGCTGATCGACAGTGCCCGGGATGTCTTCGCCATGGCCCTGATTTCCCAGGGACAGTCGGTCAACACAACCAGTTACGCGAAACTCAAAAAGGCTCAGAATCATTTGAAGACCCTGACGCCAAACGTGAAAGCAATCGTTGCTGATGAGATGAAGATGTACATGGAACAGGATGAAGCAGCGGTTGGGGTCACCTACTCTGGGGATGCCCGGGAAATGATGGCGGTCAACCACCACCTGCATTACGTCGTACCGAGCGAGGGAAGCAACATCTGGTTCGATAACATGGTTATCCCCCGGGCGGCCAAGAATAAGGCCGCGGCCTACGCCTTTATCAACTTTATGCTGGAACCGGCCAACGCGGCCCAAAATGCGGAATACGTTGGTTACGCGACCCCGAACGCGGCGGCCCGGCGGAGGTTGCCGAAACAGGTAACGGCTGACCGGGCTTTCTATCCACCCGCCAAGACAATGAAACACCTCCAGGTTTACCGTGACCTGCCCCTCAAGACGCTGGGCGTGTATAACGACCTCTTCCTGGAATTTAAGATGTTTGCTAAGTAGAAATAAAAAGGTGAGCCCTGGATGGTTAAGTTAGGGGCTCACCTTTTTTGCACTTTATTCTTGCAAAGGTAAAAATTTAGTTGGTTGATTTTTGGTAGCGTGGTGAGGTTTCCGGCGCCCACAGCAGGCAGATAAAACCACCAATTGTGAGGACTACTGCGCAGACAATCATTGCTAAACGCGCACCACCGAGATTTGTGAGGATTGGCAATAAGAATGTCCCGCTGGCGGCACCGATTCGGCTGATGGTAATGCAGGCCCCCACACCGGTTGCCCGTACTTTCAGGTCGAACAGTTCAGTCGGGTAGGGATAGTCAAGGACTAATCCAGCTGAAAGGGTAGTCGCAAAGAAGGCAAAGATTGCCAATTGCACTCCCGCAGCAAGCTGGGTACCGAGGATCATTGCGGCTAGGGAGAAGGTCGGCAGGAAAAAGCAGGCCAGCAGCATTGCCCGCCGACTGAGCAATTTAAAGGCGAGACTTCCTGCCAGTACGCCAACCAGGACACAGAGGTTGTAGATGATTCCGGAGAGGTGGCCGTTGCCTAGCTTCATCTCTGATAAGAGTAGCGGCAGGAAGATGCTGATGCCGAAAAAGGCAAAGGCTTGGCAGGCATAGAAGAGACCGCCAACGAGCGTTTGCCGGCGGTATTCTTTGGTAAAGAGGATTTTCCAGGAAATTTTCGCCGGGGCCTTACTAGCGAGTAGCTTTTTAGAAAGCCCCCACTTCCGGCCTAGGTTCTCCTGAATCAGCTGCTGGGCCTCGTCATTGTTAACGTGGGTTGCCATCCAGCTAGGCGAAGCTGGGAGCCGGTAGAGACTGCGGTAGATTGCGGTAATCAACCCGGGAACGGCAGAAGAAGCCAGGATCACCTGCCAGTTAGTGGCGCCGAAGCCTGTGATCGTAATTCCGGCAATGTATGCGCCAATAAAGCCGATTGTCCAGTAAATGATTAGGCGGCTTTGGAAACGGCCACTCACTTTTTCTGGCATCCATTCCACCAGCCAGGCGTTTCCCACTGTATAGTCAATGGCAATCATTAGCCCGATTAAAATCCGGAGCAGCAGGAGCAACCACGGGTTAGTCGTGGTCAGCTGCAATAATGAAAGAACAGAGAAAAGGTACATGTTCAACATCAACATCCCTTTCCGGCCGAACCGGTCGGCGATTGTCCCCATAATGGCGCTGCCGGCTAGTCCAATCAGGCTGCCGGCGCCGATGAGACCGACCCAAAAGTCGCTTAGCGAAATAACTGTCTGGGCTTGGGCCAGGCCAGTACCGCTGATGCCGAGGGCGTAGCCGCAGGCGATTTGCCCCAGAATCAGGGCAAGAAAAATACCGCGGTGGACGGGAGAGACAGGTGCTTTCTTGTAGTCTTTTTTCAAATTATTCATAGAGTATTTGGCCGCAAGGCGGGGCCAAATAAATTGATTCCTCCTTGTGAAAATAATAGGTTTACCCTAACAAAAAATCAGAAGCGATGCAAATCTGCCTAGCGCTTCTGATTTTTAACTTGTTAAATTACCGCTCCTGGTTGAGCTTGCTGTGCCAGTATCCGTAGCTGAAGTAGAGGATGATGCCGAGGCCGAACCAGATGCCGGCGCCAATCCAGGTTTCCTTGGAGAGCATTGCCATCATGCCCAGGCAGGCCAAACCGGAGATAACCGGCAGGACCGGGTAGAAGGGAACGCGGAAGCCGCCCTTGTTACCGATGTCCTTGCGCCGGCGCAGGGGGATGATCCCGAAGGAAACGAAGAGGAAGGCCAGCAGGGTCCCAATATTAACCAGACTGGTCAGTTGGTCTAGTGAAACTAACCCACCCATTAACGCAATAATGATGGAAACCACCCAGAGAGCTTGTTGGGGGACGTGGTGCTTGTCGTCGAGCTTAGCGAGAAATGACGGCAAGAGCCCGTCACGGCCGATAGAGTAAATTAGTCGGGAACTGGAGTAAATCATCGTCACCATCATGGTAAACATCCCAATCAAAGCCCCGATGGACAGCAGTTCCGCAATCCAGTCCTGGTGAACCATTTCCAGGGCGTAGGCGACCGGGTTCGCCACGTCCAGCTTGGTGTACTTGACCAGCCCCGTCAGGACGACCGAAACGGCCATGTACAAGACTGTGGCGACGACCAGAGTGCCGATAATCCCTGCCGGCATATTCTTCTTCGGGTTCTTGACTTCCGCGGCCGACGACGAAACGGCGTCAAAGCCGAGGTAGGCGAAGAAGACGACGGTCGCCCCGTGGAAGACCCCCTTCATGTGGTAGGGCAGGAAGGGGTGGTAGTTGGCCGGCTTGATGAAGAAGAGACCGACCACCACGAAAATCACGATAATTGCAATCTTAATGGCAACCGCGATGTTGTTAATCCGCATCGAGGACTGCATTCCCTTGGATAGCATCCAACTAATCAAGAGGACGATGACAATCGCTACCAGGTTGATGTAGGTACCGTGGGCCGGGTCCAAAGGACCGGACACCGCCTTGGGTAGCTTTATCCCAAAGCTGGCGATGAAGGAATTAAAGTAGGCGGCCCACCCAGTCGAAACCGAGGCGACCGCAAGCATGTATTCCAAGCCGAGGGCCCAGCCGAGGATCCAGCCGAAAAATTCACCGAAGACCACGTTCCCATAAGAGTAGGCGCTACCGGCAACGGGGAGGGCGGAGGAGAATTCTGCGTAACACATTGCGGCGAGGGCACAGACTATTGCCGAGAAGAAAAATGATAAGGTCACCCCCGGGCCCGCTGAATTTGCGGCAACCGTGCCAGGTAGGATAAAAATCCCGGTCCCAATCACGGCACCGATGCCGAGGGCCATTAAGTCAACCGCCGTCATGGACTTAACGAAATCCTTGTCGACCCCGAGGTAACGATCAAGACTTTCTTTCCGCAGAATGTTTAAGCGCATCTTCAAACCACCTTTGCTATAATATAGTCAAAAATATCTTATTCCATGATACCCAAGAATAAGATTAAAAGTCAATTAGAGAATTAATTATTTATTAAAAGGATGGTTAAACGATGGCAATTGAAGTAACCAGTGGAGCAGTGGTTTACCGCCAAAACGCCGGTGAATTGGAGTACCTGTTGTTGGAGAGTCAAAATAAGGGGCATTTCTGGGGCTTCCCCAAGGGCCACGTCGAGGGCAATGAGACCTTAGAGCAGACGGCGGCGCGGGAAATCAAGGAGGAAACCCAGCTGACCCTGCCAATCGACACCAGCTTCAAAGTTTACACTGAATACGACCTGCCCAATGGCAACCGCAAGCAGATGACCCTCTTCACCGCGGACTTGACCGCACAGGAGGATATTCACCTGCAGGCCGAAGAAATTAAGAACTGCGGCTGGTTTAACTACCAGGACGCCCGCAAACGACTGACCTACGATAACCTCAAGCAGCTGTTAGACCAGGTCAATGCCCACCTAACGAAGAATAATGACTAAGCAGGGACGGGTATTTGTAATTTGCGGGGCGGCGGGCTCAGGGAAGACCACCGTCGCCCGCTACTTGCGGACGGAATTTCAGCTCCACCGGGTCATTACCCACACGACCAGGCTGCCCCGGCCGGGTGAACGTGACGGGGTGGACTACCACTTTGAAACTGCCCAGTCGATGGCTAAGCTCCACCTGCTGGAGGCGGTGACTTACGACCAGGCCCGCTATGGTTCTTCACTGGAAGGGTTAGCGGAAGGCTGGCAGCAGGGCCAAGACGACGTTATTGTCCTTGACACTAAGGGGGCGGTGACCTACTACCAGCAGTTAGGTGCGCGGGTGACGATTATCTTTTTGACAGTCAGCAAGTTGGCGGTCTTAGCTCACCGGATGGCGGAACGGGGGGATGCCCGGCCGGCGATTGAATCCCGGCTCCATAGTCTGGAATACCAGCGGGACCTGCATTTGCCAGCGGAACTCCGGGGAATCGCTCAGGTGGTCACGAATGATGATTGGGCAACGACAACGAAACGCTTGCGCCAGATTGTGGGCAAGACGGTAACGGATTAACGGTAATTATGGTAGAATTGGTACTTCGGTAAGGAGGTGGCGTAATTGGATAAGCTAGTTGAACAGGCCCGGGCGAAGCTGCGTGCCCAACACTTACGTTGGACTAAACAGCGGGAAATGATGCTTAAAATTATGACCGCGGACCCGGAACACTATCAAGACATTACGGTCATTGATGATGCGCTCCGGGCAGCGTATCCGGGCCTTAGTCACGACACAATTTACCGGAACTTAAAGGAGTTTGAACGACTGGACCTTGTGGAGCTGCGCCAGCATAATGACCAAATGCAGGTCAAGTATCGTTGTGATGCGGCTCACCACCACCACTTCATCTGTGAAGTGTGCGGCCGGGTACAGGAAATCCAGATGCCACCGCTGGAGATGGATTACTATGCCCAACAGCTGCCAGGGGCCCGGATTACGGGCCATACTTTTGAGTTGCGGGGAATTTGTGCCGAATGCCGCCGCAAGCACTTACAATAAATTTCAATCTTCCTTAACATTTACATCACACAAAATCGGTTATGATATAGGTTGAGAAAAGGAGAATGTAATATGGCAGCAAAAATTCCACCGTTGGTAACACCGTTTGCGCTGGTATCTTTGGTCCTGGCGCTGGGAGCGACGAACGTGGTTGTTAATAAAGCTACTCACACGACGGAAGGGGCCAAAGTGGTCAGCACCTCTAGCCGGTCCGTTAGCCAAAACCCAGCTGATAGTCACAGCGATAGTGATAAGGACAAGGCCAGTGATAACACGGCTGACGATAATAGCAGTTCGGCCAATAACCGGTCAACCGCTGGTAATGACCAAGACACACCGACGAACAGTACCCAGCAGTCGAATAATAATACTGACAGCAACCAGTCCCGGCAGACGACCAATAATAACGATAGTGGTAATAGTAACCAAACTAATAGCACCGGGGGCAATAGTACCGGGACGACTACTAACCAGCAGGCTGGGACGACCACTGGCAATGATCAATAAGGAGGTGTTGGGTTACCATGTTTAGTTTTCTTGATATGATCAACTCATCACTGAGTTACTTCAACTTGGATGCCAAGCTCAAAGCCCGTATCTACATCGGGATTGCGAGCGCCGGCGATATCTACCTGGTCTACGTAACTTTCCGGCTGTTTGCCAACCAGGTCTGGCTGCGGGGCTTCTTGTACTGTCTCGCGATGGTGGCGATCACCTACTTCCTCTACCTCAACTTTGTTTATTATTTCCTGGGAAAAACTTCGCAGTTTGATTTTATCTCGCCCCGCTTTGCGAAAATCACGGGACAGAAGTTTGATAGCAATGGTAAACGGGTGGGCAGTGGCCGGGCCGCGCAGGCTGGGCCAGTAATTGCCAACCAGTCTAACGGTCTGTTTAGCGGGGATAATACTATTCCTGCGGTGGTGGCGATTGATGATTACGAACAGCACAACTTGCAACGGGTTGTCGACCAGCTGTTGACAAACGGCATCTTTGTTAATGACTATAACGGCATGGATGAGGCCCAGATTGTCGCACAGTACAACGAGACTGGAAAGCCAGTCCAGGCCCTCAATGCCCACTCGGTTCCACCATACTTTGAACTGGAACATGACCGGTTGCGGCACCGCTTGGAAATCTACATCGGGATCAACCAGATGGAGCGGCGGGCAGTTGGTCATATTGTCCGGATTGGGTTAACTGACGTCCATTCGGCGCACCAAAAGTATCAAATTTACCTAGCTGGGCTCGCTGTTACTGCCGGACCGCATAAAATCGCTGGTCGGCGGGGCTCAACAATCCTGATCACGGCAGATTACCGGCTGAACGCCCAGGTAGCTTACCGGGAACGGAATGAAGAAGAGTAAAAAAAGCGAGTGAGAAAAAACACCAAAAATCGGCTAATAAGCTGATTTTTGGCGTTTTTCTTTCGACGCAAAGCTGGCCTATTTGGGGTCGGTCAAGCGCTGATTTATCAGCGTTTGAACTGCCAGCCGGCTACTGCGCTAAGGCATTACTAACTTTAAAATATTAAAGAGGTTGAGTTAATTCCCAACCCCTTTTTTAATTACTTTTCCTTAAATTCACCGTCAACCGCGTCGTCATGCTTGCTTGGTTCCTGGTAATCCGGCATGATGACTGCTGCCACCAGGTAAATGATGGTCAGCGGGAAGAAACCGGTGCAGGCAATCAGGACGACCACAATCAGCCGGATCATTGTCGGGTCAACACCGAGGTAGTCGGCAATGCCGCCACAGACCCCGAGAAAGACTTTATCCTTGGACTTAGTTAGTTTTTTCTGCATAAGATAACCTCCAATTCCGTATTAATCAAAGTAGTCATAGTGAATTTGGTAGTGTTGCGGGTAACCCGGCCGCAGGGAGATGTCACCGAATTGTGGGTGGTGCGGTGTGTCAGGAAGGGTCTGCCCTTCCATCGCCATGGCAAACCATTGTCCAGCGGGACGGTTGAAGCCATCCGCGTGCTGCCCATTGGCAGTGTACACGACGAGGCCGTTGCGGTCGGAATACATTTTAATTTTCCGGCCCGAAGCGGCGTCCATCAGGGTTGCCACTGGCTCGTGGGCCAGCCGGTTACTTGGCAGGACGACAAAGATGTCGTCGAAGCCGCCCTCTGGAACGTGCTGCTCCTGCATTTCTTGTAAGGCCGTCCCCATGACGGTCGGGTGGGAGAAGTCAAACGGCGTGTTCTTGTTGGGAAGTTTCCGGCCGGTGGGAATCTTCTCATCATCTAGCTCCAGGTGGTAGGTCGAATTTAACGTCAACACGTGCCCTTGGATGGTCTTTGCTTCGCCGGAAAGGTTCCAGTAGGCATGGGTTGTGGGGTTAAAGAGGGTCTTAGCATCGGTTTGGCCGTAAAAGTCAATCGTGACCCCGTTATCATTGTCGAGGGTGTAGGTGATTTTAACGGTCTCGTTACCTGGTAACTGGTCGACTGCCGTGCCGATGGTGGTCGTCAAAATTACCCGCAGCTTTTCCTGATCCTGACTGGTCGTGACGTCGTAGAATTGCTGGCTGAGACCATTAGCGCCACCGTGCAGACTGTTATTGCCCTCGTTAGCGGGAATCTGGTAGCTGTTGCCATCAATATCGAACTTACCCTTGGCAATTCGCCCGCCGAAACGGCCAACGATCCGACCAACATACAGCGGTGCGTTATTAGGGTTGACATAGGCTTCGATGTTGTCTGCACCGAGCAGCAGGTTGACCTGCCCGCCCTCGTCATTGGGAACCATGTAGGCCTGCCAAATTCCGGCGAAGTTGAGTACGCTGATACTAACGCCGTTGTCATTAGTCAGCGTGTACTTAATCACGTCGCGGTCCTCATAGCTGCCGAACTTTACGTTTTCAATCTTCACGATAAGCGCCTCCTGGAAGAAGTTGGAAATTCTTCACTAATTTTTAAAATGGAAATGCAACAGTGCAGCAGCTGGCTGGCAAGTTAAGTTATCTTGCTGCGCGTCGTCCCACTCTCAGTTAAATTGTAGCATATTGCCGGAGGGGTGCCGTGGTTTGACAGGAAATTCTTGGTATGTCAACCGGTGGTGATTTTTCAGGAACATTTTCATGAATTTGTATTATTATGATACTTGTATGCCTAATTAATTCTGTTGTCTTGCTAACGTACGGTATACACTGTTCTTTATTGAAATGCTACAGGGGGAGGTGAACGTATGCGCGTGACACGGACCGTTCGGGATTTCCAGAATGCTTTGTTAACGCTCTTGGAGACGAATTCCTTTGACCACTTGACGGTTGACCAGATTTGCAACGAGGCGCTGCTGCACCGGAGCAGCTTTTACCGGTACTTTAATGATAAGTACGATTTGCTGGAGCAGACAATGGATGCACAAATCAGTCAAATTGCCGACTCTGGTGAATCAGAGGAGGACGTCGTTAAGCAATTTGTCCTCTACATTGATGGACATAAGGATATGATTCGCCACCTGGCATCCAGCAATTCCCACAGCTCGCTGTATACGGAAATGCTGCAGGTGTTTAGCCAGGTGCTACTCGACCGTCGGGACCACGGGACTAAGGACACTGTGATCAAGGCCTTACAGCAGGCCAGCAATCCCGAAATGATGGCCTACGTTTTTAGCGGGTCGATTATCGGGGCCTTCTATTGGTGGCAAAAGAATAATTACGATGTGCCAACGGAAGAGTTCATTAACTTTGCTAAGCAGTCTGTGCTTTCCCTTTCAGCAAAGTAAGTTAATTAGATGAGGTGAGGAAAGAAAATGATCAAGATGATCAAGGCAGAAGTACAGAATCTTTTTCATAACCATATTTTGCTATTATCTATTTCTGTAATTTGCCTGTTACCGTTTCTGTACAGTATCTTCTTCCTGAAATCGGTTTGGGACCCGTACGGGAGTACCCAGGACCTGCCGATTGCGGTCGTCGACCGGGATGTACCGGTGGAGTACCAGGGAAAGAAGATGGCGGTTGGTCAGCAAACGGTTGACCAGCTGCGGAAGAACCACCAGATGAAGTGGGAGATTGTGTCCAAGAAGAAGGCCGACTACGGTCTTCACCACCGGCAATACTATGCCGTAATCACGATTCCCGAAAACTTCTCTGAAAACGCGACGACCGTGATGGATAAGAACCCGAAGCAGATGAAGCTGCACTATGAAACGAACGGTTCTTTGAACTACATCGGTCAGGTGATGACGGAAATCGGGACGAGCCGGTTAAACACCAGCATTCGTTCTCAGGTGACCCAGGCCTACGCCAAGGCGATGTTTAAGGAATTGGGCGTTGTTGGCAAGGGGATGACTAAGGCGGCGGATGGTGCCCAGCAATTGAGCGACGGGATTGTCACCCTGAGCGATGGGGTTAACCAGTACGTTGCCGGTGTCTACCAGGTCAATAATGGTGTCCAGCAGATGAAGGTTGCCGTGACCCCACTGGCTAGTGGTGCCCAACAGCTGGCAGCGGGAAGCTCCCAACTGGCGGCCGGAATTCAGCAGTACACTGGTGGTGTCGGCCAGTTGGCCAGTGGTTTGGGCCTGCTCCAGGCTAATTCTGGCCAGCTTAGCGGCGGTGCTGGCCAATTAGCTAGTGGCCTGAACACGCTGAGTGGTAATTCAGCCGCCCTGCGCTCTGGTGCTGGGCAATTGGCCGCGGGGAATACAGAGTTAAACAACCGCGTTATGGGATTGATTCCACAATTGCAGGGGCAGATGACCGCTAGTTCGCAGGAAATTAGTGCCAACGCGAACGAATTGGCCAATGCCCTGCGGCCACTCTCCCAAAGCAGTCAGCAACTTGACCAGCTTTTCAGGGCCCTAAGTGCAATTAATACTGCCCTGGATGGGGTCAAACAGGCTGCTGCAACACCAGCGACAGCCACGACACGTAGCGCTAATGCTGGTACTGACAACTCGCAGTTGAAGGCTGCTGCTGCGGCACTGAGCGGTGTCAAGGCGCAAAATCCGAGTGACCAAGCCAAAATCGATGCCGTGGTTAGTGCTGCCGCTGCTGCACCGAGTGGACAAAGCAGTACCACTACTACTAACCAGTCAAATAATAGTGAGTTAGTTAGTCGAATTAGTGCGGTTCAAGATCAGATTTCACACCTGCAAAGCACGGTTAGGCAGGCCCAAAGTCAAAGTGGTCAAGCCACTGTCAACGTTGCCCAAGCGGCCCAAAAGCTGCAAAATAGTTTGCAGGCCTTGCAAACCAACACTGGCAATGCTTTAAATAGTGCTTCTGGTCAACTGACGAGTGCAACTCAACAGTTAGCTAATGGTGCTAATCAGTTAAACGCGGGGGTCAACCAGTACACGAACGGCGTCGATACCGCCGCGGCGGGTGCTAATACTCTGAACGCAGGGATTGGCCAGTACACGGCGGGGGTTGCCCAGGCCGGTGCGGGCGCCAACCAGCTCGTTGCCAACAGTCCGGCTCTGATTTCCGGCGCCGGCCAGCTCGCCAGCGCATTGGCCCAGCTAAATGCACAAGTGCCAAGTCTGATTAGCGGGATCAACCAGTTAGCTGCCGGGACCCAGCAACTGGCTGATAATTCACCGGCCTTAGTCAGCGGGATTACCCAGCTTAACCAAGGCGCCGGTCAACTGGCAAGTCAGTTAGGCAAGGGGGCCAAGGCCATTAACAACATCAAGCCAACTGGTAAGACGGCGAAGATGTTTGCTGAGCCAACCGCGGTTAAGCACAAGGATTACAGTTACGTGCCAAACTACGGTCACGCACTGGCACCATACGTTCTGTCCGTGGCCCTCTACGTTGGGATCCTGGTCTTCAACTTCATCTACCCAATTCGGCGGGTAGCTGAAAAGGGCCACTCTGCGGTTGCTTGGTGGGCAAGCAAGGTCTTTATCGGTGCCGTCGCGGTTACGCTGATGGCGGTAATCGAAGACGCCATCATGCTAGCCTGCGGTTTAACGACCGACCATATCCCGTCCCTCTTCGCCACGAGCATCTGCTTCGGTTTAGCCTCGATGGCGATCGTGATGTTCCTATCGATGACCTTCGATAACCCTGGTCGGTTCGTCGCCATGGTCCTCTTGATGCTGCAGCTTGGTGGTTCCGGTGGGACTTTCCCGATGGAAGTAACGATGAAGTTCTACAACGTCATCCACTGGTACCTGCCAATGACTTACTCCATCCTGGGCTTACGGCAGTCCATCAGTAGCGGAATCGGTGCCCACTACGCCCTGTTCTGCAACCTCGTCCTGCTCGGGATTGCGGTTGTCTTCAACCTTCTCCTGCTGGCGGGGATGCTTGGTATCCACCACCACTTCTTCAACATCAACCCGAAGTTGGAAAAGAACCAGGAATTCCTGGACGAGATGGAAAATGACGGCGGTATTCAGTCAAAGAAGGATTAGTCCTTTAGCGTATTAAATAAAGAGAGTGAGAAAAAACGTCCCAAATCGGCTAGCAAGCTGATTTGGGGCGTTTGTCTTCGAACCTCCGCAAGGATGGCTACGACGCGCAGCTATTTGGGGTTGGTCAAACGCTGATTTATCAGCGTTTGAACTGCCAGCCAGCTACTGCGCTGAGGCAATATTAATCTATAAAATAGTTAAGGGGTTGAGTTAATTCCCAGCCTCTAGCTATTTTAAAGAGGCAGATTGCAATAAATAAATTGAACACTTCATCGAAACATTTTTCGCATAAAGA
>DGYFI06203__coassemble_1301_pt1 | contig 21729 bp, 20 predicted proteins | sample DGYFI06203__metabat2_high_PE_014 | metagenome-assembled genome bin DGYFI06203 | reverse complement strand
ACGCTGACCGTAGATCATGGTAAAGAGTTCGCTAACTACCAGGCAATTGAGCAGCTAACTGGTACTCCGGTTTATTTTGCCCATGCTTATTCACCACATGAACGCGGCAGTAATGAGAACCGTAACCGAGTTTTACGACGCTTTATTCCCAAAGGCCAAGCTATTGAAGAGTTAAGCGATCACAAGCTAGTTCAAATTAATTGGTATCTGAATTCCCGACCACTTAAATGTCTTAACTGGCATACACCAATCGAGATCTTCCTGCTTAATTTACGTCATTAAATTCGTTCAAGTTATTTCTTGCAATCTGCCTTAATTATAAAATCACCGCCATCTAATTCAATAAGGAAGTCAAATTACATTGAGAAATAATTTAAAATTATCATACCTAACTGCCATCTTTTTCTTCCTGGTCGCTGTGCTCTGTGCAAATTTTTCTTAGGGGTGATCTGCGATGATTAAAAGTGCTTGGAATTATATCGTTAGCCACAAATGGTCAAAGGATATTTTACGGGCCAACCTGCTTTATATTGTGTTGGTTATTTGCTATGATCTTGTTCATTTTTCCTTAAAGCCGGTTAGCTTCCATCTTTGCATGCGCGCGTTTTGGCTAATGAACTTATGCCTGGTTATTAAGCTGTTTATCAATGCTTACGACAAAGTGGAACGACAAAGATAGCGATCAACGTCCGTTTCGGTTACCGCTTAACCGATCCTGGACGTTTTTCTTTTATATGAAAAATGGGTAGGTAAATCCCTACTACGGGGGTTATGCGAACTATACAATTTAAATAACTTATTTTGTTCGTGAAAACCATTGAAGCCGGCGTCATGATCTGTTATCCTTAAAGCAGATTTTAAGGAGGTAGGACAATGAGTGCAATTAGTGTTGTAATGGGTAGTAAGTCTGACTGGCCAACGGTTAAAGAGGCCTGCCGGATTCTGGATCAGTTTGGTGTTGATTATGATAAATACGTAATTTCGGCTCACCGGATGCCACAGGAAATGTTCGCCTTTGCTCAGGAGGCCGTGGCGGCAGGGACCAAGGTCATTATTGCCTGCGCTGGTGGTGCCGCCCACCTGCCGGGGATGATTGCGGCCAATACACCACTGCCGGTGATTGGGATTCCGGGTCAGACCAAGGCCCTCGGCGGGATGGATTCACTCCTGTCCATCGTTCAGATGCCAGCTGGGATTCCCGTTGCTACCACTGCCATTGGGGTCGCCGGGGCCAAGAATGCCGCCCTGCTCGCTTTACAGATCCTGGGGATTAACGACCAGCAAATCCAGCAGCAGATTGTTGACTACCGCCAGCAAATGCACGATCAGGCAGCAGAAAGCGGGGCGCACCTTGACTAAGCTGATTCAACAAGGACAAACCATCGGGATCATCGGCGGGGGCCAGCTCGGTCAGATGATGGCGTTAGACGCTAAGCAGACGGGGATGAAGGTCATCGTCCTGGACCCAACTCCGGCTTGCCCAGCCGGCCAGGTTGCCGATGACCAGATTGTGGCCGAATACGCGGACGTGTCCGCAATTGAAGAATTAGCCCGCCGGTCGGACGTCCTGACCTACGAATTTGAAAACGTTGACCTCAACGCCCTCAAAGACGTCGCTGACCAGGTTTACATTCCCCAGGGCACCCACCTGCTCTATACGACCAAGAACCGGATTCGGGAAAAGACCTTTCTCCGGAATGCGGGCCTCCAGACGGCACCGTTTCGGGCGGTCAAGGACGCGGCGGACTTGAAGCGGGCCGTGGCAGAACTCGGCTATCCCTGTGTCCTCAAGACTTGTGAGGGTGGCTATGACGGCCATGGTCAGGAAGTTCTCCATAGCGATGCCGACCTTGCCAAGTGTACCGGTATCCTGTCAACCCGGGACGCGATTTTGGAGGGCTGGGTGCCATTTGAACTTGAATGTTCGGTCATGGTGGGGCGGAACGAAAATGGTGAAGTCACCGTCTTCCCGGTTGCCGAAAACATTCACCACGACGAAATCCTCCACATCAGTATTATCCCGGCACGGATTTCGCCAGAATTGCAAGAGAAGGCCCAGCAGATGGCAGTTCAAATTGCCCACGCGATTGACCTGCGCGGGATCCTCGGCGTGGAAATGTTTGTTGGCCGTGACGGCGAAATCTACATCAACGAGCTGGCACCGCGGCCGCACAATTCCGGTCACTACTCCATTGAAGCCTGCAACTTCTCCCAGTTTGCAATCCACAACCGGGCCGTTTGCAACTGGCCGCTGCCAAAGATTGAACTGCTCAAGCCGGCTGTGATGGTGAATGTCCTCGGTCAGCACGTTGCCGGTGTGCGGGAACAAATTAGTCAAAAACCGAACTGGCACTTCCATGATTATGGCAAAGCGGCGGTCCGCCATAACCGCAAGATGGGCCACGTAACGATTTTAACTGATGACGTTGAGCAAACACTAACAGAAATTGACAATACGGGTATCTGGTCTGAGTAAAGTTCGGCTTTACGGCATGGCAGTGCCTGTGCGATAATAACTGGAGAACAAAATAGAGAGGATTTTGAACTGATGATTGATCGCTATACAAGTCCGGAAATAGCAAAGATTTGGAGCCTGGAAACCCAGTACCAGTGCTGGCTGGAAGTCGAAATTGCTGCCGACGAAGCCTGGAGCAAGCTCGGCCACATTCCGGCAGAAGACGTGGAAAAGATTAAGAAGAACGCCAAGTTTACCGTAGACGGGATTGCGGAAATCGAAGCCGTTACCCACCACGACGTCATCGCCTTTACCCGGGACGTTTCCAAGTCCCTTGGCCCGGAAAAGAAGTGGGTGCACTATGGAATGACCAGTACTGACGTGGTGGACACCGCCCAGGGACTGCGGCTCAAGAAGGCCAACGATATTTTACGCCAGGACATCGACAACTTTATGGCGGTCCTGAAAGAAATGGCGGAGAAGTACAAGTACACCGTCTGCATGGGCCGGACCCACGGAATTCACGCCGAGCCAACCACTTTTGGCCTCAAGGTGGCCCGCTGGTATTCTGAAATGAAGCGGAACAAGGAACGCTTTGAACACGCGGCCCGGGGCGTTGAAGCTGGTAAGATTTCCGGGGCGGTCGGCACCTTCGCCGAAATCGACCCCTTCGTTGAAGAATACGTCTGCAAGCGGCTTGGCCTGCGTCCTCAGGAAGTGTCTACCCAGGTACTGCCGCGCGACCTGCACGCCGAATACATTGCGACGATTGCCCTGATTGGGACCAGCTTGGAAGAAATGGCGACGGAAATCCGCTCCCTCCAGCGGACGGAAATCCACGAGGTCGAAGAACATTTTGCCAAGGGACAAAAGGGTTCTTCGGCAATGCCGCACAAGCGGAACCCAATTGGCTCGGAGAACATCTGCGGTTGTGCCCGTGTCCTGCGCGGCCACGTGGTCACAGCCTATGAAGACGTGGCCCTCTGGCATGAACGGGACATTTCCCATTCCAGTGCGGAACGGATGATTCTGCCGGACTCTACTTCGCTGCTGGACTACATGCTTCGGCGGTTCGGCCGCATTTTGAAGAACTTGGACGTATTCCCAGAAACGATGAAGAAGAACATGGACAAGACCCTCGGCTTAATTTACTCCGGCCGGGTCCTGCTCAAACTGGTCAACAGTGGGATGAGCCGGGAGGCCGCCTATGACCTGATTCAGCCGTACACTGCGAAGTGCTGGGCCGAACAGATTGCCTTCCGTCCGTTGCTGGAAGCTGACCCGACTATCCAAAAGCAGCTGACCAAGGAAGACCTGGACGATGCCTTCGACTACCACTGGCACCTCCGCCACGTCGACGACATTTACAAGCGAATTGGCTTAGACTAATTAGTAAAAAGCGGCCCTGGACTTTTATCCGGGACCGCTTTTTGTTATGGTAAGGACAATTATGTTGTAGTGAGGAATACTCAGATGAAATTTAACCGTCAATTCTATAAGACAAGCAGCTTCTACTTCGGCTGGGCCCTCGTATTAGCGCCCCTCGTCAACCTAGCCGTTAGTCAGGACCCGGTGGGGAAGATTCTCAATTATGGGTGCCAGCTTTTTGGCCTGCTTTTCCTGATTGCGTCCCTTATTAAACGCGAACGCTAGGGTAGTTCTTGCCATAAATCTTGAGTTCCCGGTATTCGCCGGCAACTTTGGCGATGGCGGGGAGGTGGCCCCAGTATTCAAAGCCGCTCTGCTTGAAGAGCCCCTGGCTCGCCTGGTTGCGTTCGTAAATGTAAGCAACGACCGTCTTAAAGTGGAGCTCTTCTTTGATTTGATGGTCGGCAAATGCGAGGAGCCGACGGCCGAGGCCCTGCCGGTGGGCGCCGTGGTGGATGTAGATCGCAATTTCTGCCGTGTCTGTGTAAGCGGGGTGGGTGGAAAAGTATTCCAGGGCGCACCAGCCGCTGACCTTGCCATCGCTGTCAACTACCCAGAGGGGGTGGCGGTCGTCAAACTGGGCGAACCACTCTTCGCGGTCCGCAACGGTAATCGGCTTGCTTTCGTCGGTGGCAATGCCGGCCGCAACGGCCTCATTAAAGATGTTGATGATGGTTTCCCAGTCGCTGGCCTCTGCCCGGCGAATCTTAATTGTTGCTTTTGTCATTGTAAGATCTCCTTTACGAATCATTGTAGACGCTCTTACGGGTGCTGACCAGTTATCTGGTCGGCACCGTTTTATTTACGGATAAAGTTAGGCGGCTATCCCTTTCTATTAGCGATAATAGCGAACAATATCACGGAATGAATGGCTAAAGTTAACGAAAACCGTTGACAGACAGCACCGCCGATAGTATATTGTTAGTATAAAAGGGCGAATGAATTCCGTCCATTGCTTAACATAGTTCGTGATTTGGTAAAGGAGACGCGACTGAGATGGAAAAACTATTGTACACCGGTAAGGCAAAACAGATGTGGCAAACCGACGACCCAGAGGTTTTACGGGTCGTTTACATGGACCAGGCCACGGCACTGAACGGCAAGGAAAAGGACCATTTTGCTGGTAAGGGGAAGGCCGCCAACGCAATTTCCACCCTGGTTTTCCAATACTTAGTCCGTCATGGTATCCAGACCCACTTCATCAAGAAGCTGTCTGATAAGGAAGAGTTGGTTAAAAAGTGTCAGATGGTGCCGCTGGAATTCGTGACCCGGAATGTGATCGCGGGCCACTTTGCCAGCCGTTACGGCTTGCATGAAGGGGACTCTTTAACCGAACCAGTGGAAGAAACTTTCTACAAGAGCGACCAGCTTGACGACCCATTCATCAACGAGTCCGCGACGATTGCGCTCGGGATTGCGACCCACCAAGAACTCGAACAGATGTGGGGTGTCTGCCGGGAAGTCAACACCCTGCTGACCCACCTTTTTGCCCAGGCGGGAATGCGGTTGGTGGACTTCAAACTGGAATTTGGCCACCTCAGTGATGGCAAGATTATTCTGGCTGACGAGTTTTCGCCGGACAACTGCCGGCTTTGGGACCTCAAGACGAACGACCACCTGGACAAGGACGTTTACCGGCGAGACCTCGCCGACTTGACGACCACCTACGATGAAGTGCTGACCCGGTTACAACAAGCAATTGCGGAGGGAAATTAATGACTAAAGTTCGGATTTTCGTTACCTACAAGCCGTCCGTATTTGACCCCCAGGGGGACACGATCAAGAAGACCATTCACAACCTCGGACACGATGAAGTCCAGGATGTTCAAGTCGGCAAGTTCTTCGATGTCATGGTTGACGGGGACAGCGACCAAGTTGCCGCTACCGTCAAGCAAATCGCCGATCAGCTCCTGGTCAACTTCAACATGGAAACCTACACCTACCAAGTAATGGAGGATCATCAATGAAAATTGCGGTAATCGTTTTTCCAGGTTCCAATTGTGATATTGATATTTACGAGGCCCTGCACACGGTCTGTGGCGCGGACGTCGACTACGTTTCCCACAAGCAGGAGAGCCTGGCAGGCTACGACGCGGTGATGCTTCCCGGGGGCTTTTCCTACGGCGACTACCTGCGGGCCGGAGCGATCGCCCGCTTTTCACCCGTGATGGGGGCCGTGGTTGAAATGGCCCGGGCTGGAAAACCAGTTTTTGGGACCTGCAATGGCTTTCAGATTTTAACTGAGGCGGGACTGTTGCCGGGCGGCTTGAAGCGCAATGATAGCCAACAGTTTGTCTGCAAGACGGTACCGCTGGAGGTGGTTTCCAACCGGACCCTCTTTACCAGCCAGTACCAAGAGCACGAACGGATTGCCCTGCCAATTGCTCACGCAGACGGTAGCTACTATGCCGACCAGGAGACCCTTGACCAGCTCGAGGCGCACCACCAGGTCGTCTTCCGTTATGCCGAAGAAAACCCGAATGGCAGTCTGCGGAACATCGCTGGAATTTGCAACGAGCGGGGCAACGTGCTCGGCATGATGCCGCACCCGGAGCGGGCCGTTGAAGCGCTCCTCGGCAATACCGATGGTCTGCGGTTGTTCAAGTCCCTGTTAGCAAACGGCAGTGTGAAAGTGGAGGAATAGACGATGAAGCAAGCAATGTCACCGGAAGAAATCAAAGCCCAAAAGCCTTACCTGGACTGGAGCCTGAGCGAAGCGGAATACAACTACATCAGTGAACAGCTCCTGGGGCGGTTGCCAAACTACACGGAGACCGGCCTCTTCTCCGCAATGTGGAGTGAACACTGTTCTTACAAGAAGTCCAAGCCGGTCCTCCGGCTCTTCCCCAACAAAAACGCCCGGGTGCTCCAGGGACCAGGTGAAGGCGCCGGGGTCGTGGACATTGATGATGGTCAGGCGGTTGTCTTCAAGGCCGAAAGCCACAACCACCCGACGACCGTGGAACCTTACCAGGGGGCCGCAACCGGAATCGGCGGTATCCTGCGGGACATCTTTAGTATGGGTGCCCGCCCGGTAGCATCGCTTGACTCCCTTCACTTTGGCGAACTGACGGACGCGCAGACGAAGATGCGGGTTACCGGAACCGTCCGCGGCATCGGTGACTACGGCAACTGTATGGGGATTCCCACGGTCGCTGGGGAAACGACCTTTGATTCTTGCTACCAGGGCAACGTCCTCTGTAACGCCATGAGTGTCGGCCTGATGGACCAGAAAGACCTGCAAAAGGGGAAGGCGGCCGGAATCGGCAACGCGGTCATGTACGTCGGTGCTAAGACCGGCCGGGATGGAATCCATGGCGCGACCTTTGCCTCCGCGGACTTTAACGACGAAAACGCGACCCAGCGTTCCGCTGTCCAGGTCGGGGACCCTTTCATGGAAAAACTCCTGTTGGAGGCCTGCCTAGAAGTAATCACGAAGCACCCCGACTGGCTGGTCGGCATTCAAGACATGGGGGCCGCTGGAATCGTTTCCTCCAGTGCCGAAATGGCTTCCGAGGGGAACAGTGGGATGGAACTAGACCTGGACCTGGTTCCCCAGCGTGAAAGCGGGATGTCGGCCTATGAAATCATGCTTAGCGAGTCCCAGGAACGGATGCTGCTCTGTGTTAACAAGGGCCACGAGGAAGACGTCAAGAACGTCTTTGACTTTTATGACCTTGAGGCGGTCACCATTGGCCGGATCACGGCTGGTCACCAGTATGTCCTCCACCATGACGGCGAGGTAGTCTGTGACATTCCGGTCAGCAGCCTGACCGACGACGTGTTGGAAGAACACAGTGAGGAAAAGAAGCCCGCCCGGATCGTTGCGGCCGAGCAGGCACCCGCTTGGCAGCCCCAGATTACGGACGTGGAAGCAACCCTCCGCTCCCTGCTCCAGCAAAGTACGGTTGCCGACAAGAGCAGCCTTTACCAGCAGTACGACTCCCAGGTTCGGACGAACACCGTTGTCGGTCCCGGCAGTGATGCTGGGGTAATCCGGGTGCGGGGAACGCACAAAGGCCTGGCAATGACCACCGACGGCAACGGCCGTTTCGTTTACCTGAGCCCGAAGGTTGGTGGGAAGATTGCCCTAGTTGAAGCTGTCTGCAATATCATTGCCAGCGGGGCCGAACCATTGGCAATCACAGACTGCCTCAATTATGGTGATCCGAACGACCCGGAAATTTTCTGGGAGCTGCACCAGTCCGTCCAGGGGATGGCAAACGCCTGCCGGGTCTTTGATACCCCGGTCATCTCCGGGAACGTTTCCTTGTACAACGAAAATAACGGTCAGGCTATCCACCCGACCCCGATGGTGGGGATGGTCGGCCTGGTCAAGAACCTCAACCACGTTATCCCGTCCTTCGCCCAGCACCCTGGCGACCGTGTTTACCTGGTGGGGCAGACCGGCGACGACTACGCGGGCTCCGAACTGCAAAAAATGCTCCAGGGGGATATCAGCGGGACGTTAGCTGATTTCGATCTGGAAACCGTCCGTGACTACCTGCACCGCCTGCTCAGGCTAATGCAGGCTGGTAAGGTTGCCAGCGCCCATGACCTCAGCGAGGGCGGCCTTGGGGTGGCCCTGAGCGAAACCCTCTTTAAGACGGACCTGGGGATGGACCTCGACCTGCGTCATCTGACCGCGGATCAGTTCTTTAGCGAAACTCCGGGCCGGCTAGTTGTGACTGTACCAGCGGAAGCCGCTGCGGACTTTGAAAGTGCTATGGGCGGGGATGCCACAATGGTTGGGACCGTTACTAATAGCCACTGGCTGCAAGCCCGGCTAGCAGCCGCGGAGGTCAACCAGAGCGTGGCTGAACTGCAAAAACTATGGGAGGAGGCACTGCCTTGCCAGCTGAAATCAAAGGATTAAATGAAGAGTGTGGCGTCTTCGGCGTCTTCGGGGCGCCCGACGCTAGCCAACTAACTTACTACGGCCTCCATACCCTGCAACACCGGGGACAGGAGGGTGCCGGAATTGTTTCTAGCGATGGCAAGCAGCTGTATCAGCACCGTGACCGGGGACTGCTGGCGAAGGTCTTCGCGGATCCGGCAGAGTTGAAACGCCTGGTGGGCGACGCAGCGATCGGCCACGTTCGCTACGGGACCAGCGGTCATAACTCGATTGCCAACGTCCAGCCCTTCCTCTTTCGTTTCCATGATGGTGACGTCGCCCTGGCCCACAACGGCAACTTGACCAATGCGGTCACCCTGCGGCGCCAATTGGAAGACGAGGGGGCGGTCTTTCAGTCCGACTCCGATACGGAAATCTTGATCCATCTGATTCGCCAACACATCAAGGAGGGCTTTATCCCGGCCTTAAAGAAGAGCCTCAACCAGGTCCACGGCGGCTTTGCCTACTTGCTCTTGCAGCGGGATCGCCTGATTGCGGCCCTCGACCCGAACGGTATTCGGCCCCTCTGCATTGGTCAACTGGCTAACGGTGCCTACGTAGTGGCCAGTGAGACCTGCGCCCTGGACATTATCAACGCCAAATTCGTCCGCGACGTCCAGCCGGGTGAGCTGATTATCATTGATCGCGACGGCCTCCACATCGACCACTACACGACGGATACCAAGCTGGCAATCTGCTCGATGGAGTACATCTACTTTGCCCGGCCGGATTCCATCATCCACGGGGTGACGGTTCACAACGCCCGCAAGGAGATGGGACGGCGTTTGGCCCAAGAGCACCCGGTCGACGCGGACATCGTCATTGGGGTACCGAATTCCTCCCTTTCGGCGGCCTCAGGTTATGCCGAAGCCAGCGGTCTTCCCTATGAGATGGGTCTGATCAAGAGCCAGTACGTTGCCCGGACCTTTATCCAGCCGACCCAGGCGTTACGAGAACGGGGCGTTCACCTGAAACTGTCTGCCGTTCGCGGGGTGGTCAACGGCAAGCGGGTCATCGTGGTCGACGACTCGATTGTCCGGGGGACGACCTCCAAGCAGATTATCAAAATGTTACGGGACGCCGGGGCGAAGGAAGTACATATACTGATTGCGTCACCGCCGTTCAAATTTCCCTGCTTCTATGGGATTGATATTTCCACCCGGTCGGAATTGTTTGCGGCCCACTACTCAGTCGAAGAGATGCGGCGGCAGATGGGGGCGGATTCGCTCAGCTTCTTGAGCGTTGAGAGCTTAATCAAGGCTATCAACGTTCCTGACGCCGGGGATGCACCGTATGGCGGCCTGACGGTGGCCTACTTTAATGGCGACTACCCAACGCCACTGTATGATTACGAGGCGGGTTACCTTAAATCGCTGAATGCACAGGAGCAGCGTGGACGAAAGGAGCGTGCGCGGCAATGAACCGTTATCAAGAGGCTGGCGTCGACGTCAATGCCGGTTACGAATTAGTAGACCGGATCAAGAATGCCGTGAAATCTACGAACCGGCCCGGTGTAGTTGGTGGCATCGGCAGCTTTGGCGGCTTATTCGACCTTGGTGAGTTACACGTGAAACACCCAATCCTGGTTTCGGGAACTGATGGTGTTGGTACTAAATTAATGATCGCCCAACGCCTTAATAAGCACGACACGATTGGCATCGATGTGGTTGCCATGTGCGTAAATGACGTGCTGGCCCAGGGCGCCGAACCGCTCTACTTTCTTGACTACATCGCCACCGGCCATAATGACCCGGCCAAGATGGCGGCAATTGTCACTGGGGTTGCCCAGGGCTGCCGGGATGCCGGCGCCGCTTTAATTGGTGGCGAAACGGCGGAAATGCCGGATATGTATGCCCGGGATGAATATGACCTGGCGGGAACCGTGACGGGTGTGGCCGAAAAAGGTGAAATGCTGACGGCAGACCGCCCGGCAGCCGGGGATATCCTGCTTGGTCTCCCGTCCAGCGGTCTCCACTCCAACGGCTTTTCCCTTGTCCGGCAAATTCTCTTCAAGGACCACCAGCTGGCCTTGGACGCGCGCCCGGCTGAATTAGCGGGGCAGACAATTGGTGAAGCCCTCCTGACGCCGACGAAAATCTATGTTCGGCCGGTCCTGCCGCTGGTCCGCCAGGGGCTGGTTGCCGGGATCGCCCACATCACCGGTGGGGGCCTCATTGAGAACCTGCCGCGGATGTTCGGCGACCACTTGCAGGCCGTTGTTAACGCGGGCAGCTGGCCGGTGCCACCGATTTTCACCTACCTGCAAAAACTCGGGGGTCTCCCGCTAGTGGATTGCTGGCAGACCTTTAACATGGGGCTTGGCCTGGTCCTAGCTGTCCAGCCGGAAAAGCTGGCGGTGGTGCAGGCGGCCCTGACCGATGCGGGACAGGAAAGCTACCAGGTTGGCCGCCTGCAAGAGCGGCCGGCTGGGGTAGCAAAGATTGAAATTAAGTGAGGCGTGCAGCATGAGAGTAGCGATTTTTGCTTCCGGCAACGGAACGAATTTTGAAGAACTAGCCCAGCACTTTCAGGCCGGGAGCCTGCCGGGGAAACTAGCCCTGCTGTTTTGCAACCACCCGGACGCCCCAGTGATGGGACGGGCAGCGCGGCTCGGTGTCCCCGCCGAGAGCTTTACGGTCAAGGAAAGCGGCGGCAAGCTGGCCTATGAGCAGCGGGTGCTGGCTGTCCTGAAGCAGTACCGGATCGACTTCATCGTCCTGGCCGGCTACCTGCGGGTGGTTGGCCCGACGATCCTCGATGAATATGACCACCGGATTGTCAACCTGCACCCGGCCTGGCTGCCGGAATATCCGGGTCTCCATTCCATCGAACGGGCCTTTAACGATGGCCGGACCCAGACCGGGGTAACGGTCCACTACATCGACGCTGACCTGGACGCCGGCCCGGTGATTGCCCAGTGCCACGTGCCGATTTTGCCAGACGACACGGTGGCGAGCTTGGAAGAACGGGTTCACGCGACAGAACACCAGTTATACCCATTAGCACTACGAGAAGCACTGTTGGCAGCAGGAGAAAAGGAGTATTAAGAATGAAACGAGCATTGGTAAGCGTATCTGATAAGACGAATTTGGTTCCCTTTGTTCAAGGACTGGTCGACAACGGCTACGAAATTGTTTCTACCGGGGGTACCAAGCGCGTCTTGGACGAAGCGGGTGTCCAGACAATTAGCATTGAAGACGTTACCCACTTCCCTGAAATTCTGGATGGGCGGGTCAAGACCCTCAACCCCTATGTTCACGGTGGCCTGTTAGCCCGGCGGGAACTGCCAGAACACATGGCAACCTTGGAAAAGCTCAGTATTACGCCAATCGACCTGGTTTGCGTTAACCTATACCCATTTAAGGAAACGATTGAACAGCCGGATGTCAAACTTGCCGATGCAATTGAAAACATTGACATTGGTGGCCCAAGCATGGTTCGGTCCGCGGCGAAAAACTACCGGGACGTGACTATCGTCGTTGACCGAGCTGACTACGACCAGGTGCTGGCTGAAATCAAGGCGGACGGTGATACTAGCCTCGCTACCCGGACGAAGCTCGCCGCCAAGGCTTTCCGCCACACCGCCGCTTATGATGCCCTGATTTCTCAATACCTGACCAAGCAGGACGGGCTAGAAGACCCAGAGAAGCTGACACTGACCTGGAACCTCAAGGAAACGATGCGCTACGGGGAAAACAGCCACCAAAAAGCCTGGCTCTACGAGGACGCCCTGCCAAAGAGCTTCTCAGTTCTTTCGGCTAACCAGCTCCACGGGAAGAAGCTGTCCTACAATAACATTAAGGACGCTGACGAGGCCCTGCGGTGTATCCGCGAATTTGACGAACCAACTGTCGTAGCGATGAAGCACATGAACCCGTGTGGGATTGGTCGGGGTGAAAACCTAGAACAGGCTTGGGACCGGGCTTATGAAGCGGACCCGGTATCAATCTTCGGTGGGGTAATTGCCCTGAACCGTCAAGTGGACCTGGCAACGGCCGAGAAGATGCACAAACTCTTCCTGGAAATTATCATTGCGCCGGGCTTTGACGACGATGCCTATGCCGTGCTGGCAAAGAAAAAGAACCTGCGCCTGCTGACCGTCGACTTTAGCAAGAAGGACGAGGACATCCGCCACGAAGTTGTTTCCGTCATGGGTGGGATGCTGATGCAGGAACAGGACGTTCTAGACGAAGACTACCACGACTGGAAGTGCGTCACGGAGGCCCAGCCGACGGAAGCCCAGCTCCGGTCACTGGCCTTTGCTTGGAAGGCCGTTAAGCACGCCAAGTCGAACGCCATCGTGGTAGCGAATGATGAACGGACGCTGGGTGTCGGCGAAGGTCAGCCTAACCGGATTGACTCACTCAAAATTGCCGTTCAACACGCCGGTGACGCGATTGACGACCGGGCGGTGATGGCGAGTGACGCCTTCTTCCCGTTTGGCGACTGTGTCGAGTACGCCGGCCAGCACGGGATCAAGGCCGTAGTTCAACCGGGCGGCTCAATTCGCGACCAGGAGTCGATTGAGATGGCAAACAAGTACGGGATTGCAATGGTCACGACGGGGGTTCGCCACTTCCGCCACTAAAAAGATTGTGAGGAGAAGCAGATGGCAGGACAAGTAAACGTGTTAGTAGTTGGTGAAGGTGGTCGGGAGTTTGCGATTGCTAAGAAGCTCCAGGAGAGTCCCCGTGTCAAGCAGGTGTACTGCGCGCCCGGCAACGTGGGGATGCCGACCGTCGGCGTCCAACCGGTGGCGATTGCAGAAACCGACTTTGCGGGGCTAATCAAGTTTGCCAAAGAGCACGCGGTGGCCTGGACCTTCGTTGGCCCTGAAGACTGCCTAGTCGACGGGATCGTGGATGACTTCGCGGCGGCCGGCTTAAAGGCATTTGGCCCCAACGCCCGGGCCGCCCAGCTCGAGGGCTCCAAGGATTACGCCCTCAACTTCATGAACAACTACGGGGTACCGACTGCCCGCCATGCCTCCTACCGGGACCAGACCGCGGCCCTCGCGGAAATCGACCAGTTTGGCTTTCCACTGGTAATCAAGGAAAACGGTCTAGCGGGTGGCAAAGGGGTTGTGATCGCCCAGGACCACGCCACGGCTGTTCAGACGGTCAAGGAGATGTTTGCCAGCGGCCAAGCCCGGCTGGTGCTGGAAGAATGCCTGGTTGGTCCGGAATACTCAATGTTTGTCCTGCTGAGCAATGGTCACTACCGAATCCTGCCGATGGCCCAAGACCACAAGCGGGCCTATGATGGTGATAAGGGGCCGAATACCGGCGGCATGGGCGCGTACAGTCCGCTGCCCCAGTTGAGTGCTGTGGACCGCCAGGCGATGGTTGACCAGGTAGTCGTGCCCACGGTTAACGGTCTGGTGGCTGGTGGCTACCACTACCACGGTATTCTCTACATCGGCCTGATTATGACGGCTACCGGTCCGAAGGTGATCGAATATAACGTCCGCCTGGGCGATCCCGAGACCCAGGTGATCCTACCTCGGCTGCAGACCGACCTCTTTGAGCTGGTTGACCGGGCGTTAAACGATCAACCATTGCCAGAGGTGGTCGAGGACCTGCGGGCCAGCTTCGGGGTGGTTCTGGCGTCGCAGGGCTACCCGCAAAAGCCGGTCCACGGCCAAGCCCTTGGCAAGTTCCCGACCGCGGCTGGGGTTGAGATCGACTATGCCAACGTGGCGGGCAGCCTTACTGATTTGCGGGGGGCTGGTGGCCGCCTGCTGATGGTGCTGGCCCAAGCTGATTCCCTCGCGGCTGCTCATGACCGCGTCTATGACTACTTGGCGGCACTGGATGAGCCGGAGTGCTTCTACCGGACCGACATTGGTGCCAAGGCGGGATTATAGCTGATAACTTGCAAAAGCGTCCGAACGCTGCATGAGAGCAGCGGTTGGCCGCTTTTTGAGTTCCATAAATAAAAAACCTCCAGAGTTTGGTTAAGACCAGCCTCTGGAGGCTTATTTGTATGAACAGCGGGATGATGACAGTAAACACCTCATCCCTAACTTAAACTTTTGCAACTATTGAGAAATCGCTGTTGAAGAAACCATTGGACACACTAGTCAGGCCAGTGGGCAAACTATGCGGTAAGGTGAGAAGTTAACTCCAGAATAAGAAAATCCCTTACCGCGTTAGCTAGCTGGGGAATGTGAACCCGAAAATTAGGGCGGGCTCATTCAACTAGCTATGTGAAACGATAGATGTGTGTTGTGACAGTATGCATTTTAAATAAGGCTCGCAAATTTAGAAGTACTTTTAGCTGTTAGAGAGCCTTACTAGTTTTCCAATGGGCAACTAGACAACGGCTAATATTTAGTCCATCCGGTCTCAGCATTAAAACTCAAATCGGATTAATTACGGTGAAGCTGGTAAGCGTATGTCAGTCTTACCACAACTATTAAGCGTTATCTGCCATGAATAGCTAAACCACGCCTGCTTATTCCCGCTAGCAAGCTGATTTAGCTGCTCATAACCAAGGAGACTTGATTTGCCTGCAACCATCAGGCGGCGAGGGGCGCCGCTTAGTAGTTGCGAGGCTGCTGAGCCGAAAACAAACTGCTTGTCACCAGTTCGTCAACCGGTGGCCGAGTTCACTGCCTGGAGCGGCGGTCGTGAGGAATGCGACCAGCCAATAGTCAATTACCTTATCAGTAGCATTGTGTTAATTAATGACTTATCGGCCCCAGGGGATGAACAAAAGTAAATGTTGACGACTACCTGTCATTACCAGTCCACAGCCTCCTTCTTTAGGCTGTTGTACCGGGATGACTAAAACAATTAGCTAGACGGGGAGCTTTACCAACGGCCGCTTGCCAACCGTTAATGAACGAAAGATGCCTAGTTGATTGCTAATAGTTTTGAAACACCGCCGACGAAGTGTGTCAATATAATACAAAATTATTATTTTGTATTATGAGAACATTCTAACCACTCGCCATTTATTTATCAGATTATAATTTGTAAGACTTATAATGAACAAAGTTATGCCCTGATTGCTTGTTGACTAATACTCAATCGGTTTCGGAAACGTTTTATTCAGCATAAATATAAAATATAAATATTCGCTAATCCTACACAAACTTAATAAAAGAAAGATAATTAAGTTTAGGGAGAGGGAATATTAAGTGGCCTTCCGTTGATTATTTACGGCATCGCGTCGGCTGCTGTTGAAAAATCACTGCCCTTGGGGAGCTTTTCCTTATCGACGGTAATTGGGATTACCAGGAACCACTTGTCGATGATTGAAACCAGCTGGCCATTGCCGAAGTGGGTGATGGCATTTAATAACTCCAGATCTTGCTCAATTGAGAACGGCATTGTAATGCGCTTGTTGAGGACGCTCATTGAAATCAGACTGTTCTTTTTAATAAACGAGCAGGTACACCGGTAAGCGTAGTCAAGCGGTGAGTCTTGGAAGGAGAGCGGCCGCTTTAAAATCTTGGTTAACGGCTCAGTGCACGTCTTCTGTTTGAAGACCTGGTTTGCTTGGTGGTATTGCCGCGCCACGCTTAGATAGGTCAGTTGAATCATCGCGGAGTTAATCGTCGGTGAAATCTCCCGTAACCGGTAGTACATTTCGGAGTTGAACTCCTTCCGGGAAGCCTTGAGGTGGTGCTTATAGTAGAACCAGTCGCTGACGATGTCGCACAGGCGCTGGTATTCGCTGGTACACTCTTGAAAACACTGGGCCTGCTGCTCAGTTGGGAAGAGTTGAACTTTTAAATTGAAAATTAGCTGCATCCATGTCACCTTCTATCCTTAAACGAGCTTACATACTACACCGTGGAATTAGTTGTCAACGGGGTCACGGTGGACGCCGACAGCTTCTTAGCAGAAATGCCAACGGAAGCTGACAAGTATACGGCAACTGGTAGTGAACTGACCAAGGGTTACGGTGAAGCGACGACAGCAGACGACGTTATCGCTAAGGTGAAGACGGACTACCCGAAGGACGCCGCTAAGCAGCCAACAATCTCAGTCGACAACCCAGACAAGCTGCCAGACGGGAAGGCGGCGGGCCACGCTTGGATTCCGGTCACAGTAACCTACCCAGACGGCTCCCAGGATAAATTAAATGTCGACCTAACCGTTCTGGATAAGGTCATCGACCAGACCAAGACACCGAATAATCCAACACCAGCCGGTTACGTTCGGGTAACCTTTAACGCCGGTGGTCACGGTAGCTTTACTGCGGGCGCCGGGACGGTCTTCGATGTGAAGATTGGAACGGCAATCGCTGACGTTCCAGTGCCAGCTGCCGTTGCCGACAAGGGCTACACGGTTCAGTATCAAGCGGTCCCTGCAGAAGGACAGCAGGTTACTACCCAGCCGGGTGGACAGCCTGGCCCAGCAGACGGCATCAAGAACAAGGATAAGCTGCCGGACAGGACGAAGTATGAATGGAAGAACCCGGTTGATACTTCTACTCCAGGTGACAAGACTGGCGTGATTGTTGTTACTTACCCAGACGGAACTCAGACTGAGGTCACGGTTCACGTTGTAGGTGAAGCAGTAACGACGCCAGCTGCTAGTCAGCCAGCACCAGTGCAGACAGCGGTTAAGACTGGTGCTACTGAAAAGAAGCTGCCACAGACCGGTGAAGACCACAACGGTGCACTAGCACTTGCTGGGGTTTGCCTGATGAGCTTCGCAACGCTGTTTGGCTTTGGCGAGTTGCGGCGGAAGAAGTAACCATGTTTTAACTGAATAATTAGGCGTAGTTTGCGAATGGTAACATTCTGGCAATACTAAACCTCCTTTCTTTAGGGAGACGTGAGAAGAACGACGATGCTTTTCTCATGCTCCCACTGAGGACTCCAGGATTCGGCTTGGCCGGGTACTGGAGCCCTTTTGTTTTCCTGCTCCGGACAGGCTTTAGGTAGTCAGACGGGAGAGCGGGGGTAGCCAACTGGGCTAATTTAGGGGCTCGCTATTGGATTTTATTGGCGAATGGATTAAAATGATATAGTAATGCTAACCATAGCGACTATTTAAGAAGAAAGAGGTCAATTGAACATGGCTAAATTAGTACTTATCCGTCACGGTCAAAGTGAATGGAACCTGTCAAACCAATTCACTGGTTGGGTTGATGTGGACTTGAGCGAAAAGGGTGTTGAACAAGCAAAGAACGCTGGTAAGGCCCTGAAGGAACACGGCATTGAATTTGACTACGCCTACACTTCTGTTTTGAAGCGGGCCATCAAGACTTTGCACTATGCTCTGGAAGAATGTGACCAGCTCTGGATTCCTGAAACCAAGACTTGGCGTTTGAACGAACGTCACTACGGTGCTTTGCAGGGCCACAACAAGAAGAAGGCTGCTGAAAAGTACGGCGACGAACAAGTTCACATTTGGCGTCGTTCATACGATGTTTTGCCACCACTGCTGAGTGCTGATGACGAAGGTTCTGCTGCTAACGACCGTCGTTACGCTAACTTGGACCCACGGACGATTCCTGGTGGTGAAAACTTAAAGGTGACCCTGGAACGGGTTATTCCATTATGGCAAGACGAAATTGCTCCAAAGCTGCTTGACAACAAGAACGTTATCATCGCAGCCCACGGTAACTCCCTCCGTGCTTTGAGCAAGTACATCGAACAGATTTCTGACGAAGACATCATGAACCTGGAAATGGCTACTGGTCAGCCAGTCGTTTACGACTTCGATGACCAGCTCAACGTCTTGAGCAAGGAAAAGTATTAATAACTGATTAACTGGTCGGCGGGTACAGCGCCGGCTAGTCTGGAAGAGGTCGGGAAGCAACTCGGCCTCTTGCTGTTTTAAAGGACAGGCTGCTACTGCCAAGCATGGTGAACGGGAGCTGGCGCCCTGAGCGAGGATTGCGCCTGCCTTTTTTGAAAAAAGTGCGAAGATTGGCGGAATGAATTGAGCTCAAACGTCGATGTGTTATGATTAAATGTAAATTAATTGATAAAGGTGGACGGTTTTTCAATGAAAAAACAACAAGGATTGTCGCTGAGCAGCTTTATTCAGGCGCTCAAGGCATTAGTAAAGCCACATTACTTTTCAGCGATGTGGTCAATCGGTGGGATTACGATTATCTACTTTGCATTACTGTGCGTCGCTTCGTTACTGATGACTAACGTTGCGCAGTCAATGATGATGAGTGTAATGATGATCATGTACGGAATGGCCTCACCAATGGCTCTGTTACTGGGGTTGCTGGAAATTTTAGCCGGCCTGGTAATTATGGCCGCGTTAACCTTCTTCTACAGCTTCTTCACCGTGGCGGTCCAGTATACCTACCAGGATCACCTGCTGGATCCTGACCAACCGGTAAGCGCCGGTTCCATTTGGCTGCATTTTAAGCACCTGCGGAAGAACCAGCTGTGGCGGATCGCTCTCTACACTGGGCTGTTCATCTTCCTCTGGAGCCTGCCGCTGAACATCGTAGCCCGGATTGTCGGTGGGATGACGCACAACGCAATTTGGTTCTACGGAATCCGGATTGTGAACGAAATTATCGTCATCTGGAAGGGGATCGAGTATGCTCAGGCGTACTTCCTGTACCGGGACAAGCAGCCGCAGTTCCTTGGTCAGTCAATGCGGCACGCCCTGACGGCGAGCCGGCGTTTTATGGGTGGCCGCAAGTGGAACTACCTGTTGATTTGCCTGTTTGTGGAAGTCTTGCCAATGGTTGTTTGGACGGTCATCTTTGGTGGCCTGGCCTACTATGGTAACTACACGGCAACCTATGTGCTGTTCTACATTGGCCTGCTGATTACCATCCTGGGCTTGATTTGCTACTTGCCAGTGGTCTTTGCTACGGGCTCCCTTTTCTACGTTCGGAGCAAGGAGACAGCGGATGTCGATGCCGACTTCCGGGATACTTTTAAGCCGGTTGCCGTACTGACGGGGGAAGCCTTTGTTCACGAGGTTTATGCACCAAAGAAGGAGCAGGAGCAACCATCGCCAACCGTTAAGCCGGAAGAAAAGAAGAAAACAGAAGCAAAGAAGGAAGATTAATTCTTTGCGTGCGGGAGAGAGTGGGGCAACAAACTAGCTTGGCTAGTTCGTTGCCCCACCTCCGTCGACGCGTAGCTGCATTTTTATCTTTAAAATAGCAAAGGAGGCTGAGTTAATTCCCAGCTTCCTTTTTTTAGTGAATGCTTGACAGGGACCCGCGTGAACCGGTACAATAACGGCAACAAAAGGGCAGTGAAGCGGACAGCAGTAGTTGTCAGCTGGACATTCAGAGAGCCGGCGGTAGTTGTGAGCCTGGCCAAGGACTGATGATGAATTACATCCGCGGAGCCCGTCTAAATGAACGGATCGTCCCGTTACCGACGAAGAGCGGTGGGTTACTGACTTGGTAGCCTGCAATTCAAGGTGGTAACGCGGTGAAATCGTCCCTGACTTCAGTTTTTGAAGCCGGGGATTTTTTAGTATCCGGGGATTTAATTTAGGAGGGATATCCATGAATATTATTGATGACCTGCAATGGCGGGGTGCGATTAACCAGACGACGGATTTGGACGCGTTAAAGGAACTAACTGAAAACGATAAGATTGCTTTATACTGTGGAACTGACCCCACGGGAGATAGTTTACACATCGGTCACTTGATTCCATTTATGATTTTGAAACGGTTCCAGCTGGCGGGCCACCACCCGGTAATCATTATCGGTGGGGGGACCGGTGCAATCGGGGACCCGTCCGGACGGAAGAGTGAGCGGACTCTGCAAACGATGGACCAGGTCCACCACAATGAAGAGGCCCTGACGGCACAGATGAAGAAGCTCTTTGGGACGGAAAACTTCACGATTGTCAATAACTACGACTGGCTGTCCCAGATTAGCCTGCTGGACTTCCTGCGGGACTACGGGAAGCTCTTTAACATTAACACGATGCTGAATAAGGAGGTCGTTGCCAGCCGGTTGGACGCGGGAATTTCGTTTACCGAATTTACCTACCAGATTTTACAGTCGGTTGATTTTCTTCATTTATACCGGCACAACGGCGTGCAACTGCAAATCGGTGGTTCTGATCAGTGGGGCAACATTACAGCTGGGATTGACCTAATTCACAAGGTAGAAGGCCCGGATGCGAAGGTTTACGGGTTGACGATTCCGCTGATGCTCAAGGCAGATGGAACCAAGTTTGGGAAAACTGCTGGCGGCGCAATCTGGCTGGACCCAGAGAAGACGTCGCCGTACGAATTCTATCAATTCTGGATTAACCAGGATGACCGGGATGTAATCAAATACTTGAAGTACTTTACCTTCTTATCTAAAGAGGAAATCGACGACCTGGCCGAAAAAGTCGAAAAGGAACCGTGGAAGCGGGAAGCGCAACGGCGGCTGGCCGAAGAAGTGACTAAGTTCGTCCACGGCGAAAAAGCGGTTGAGGAAGCACAGCGGATCAGTAAGGCGCTCTTCTCCGGGGATGTCGCCGACCTGTCCGTTGCAGAAATTGAACAGGGCTTTAAGAATATGCCATCAGTTGATGTTGATAATAAGAAGGAAAACATCGTCGTTTGGCTGACGGATAACGGGATGGAACCGTCCCGGCGGCAGGCCCGGCAAGATGTTTCTAACGGTGCTATCCGGATTAACGGGGAAAAGGTTACCGACGTGGAGGTAGAAGTAGACCCGAGCACGCACTTTGATGGCAAGTTTGTCATTGTTCGGCGGGGGAAGAAACACTACTTCTTAGCACGGGTAAAATAATTTTGTCTTATAATTGTTAAGGAAAGGTGGATCAGTGGAGCTCACTGGCCCGCCTTTTTGGGTATAAAGTGACGGAATCAGGAACAATGTCATTCAAGGAGTGATTGAAAATTCAGTTTTGCTTATGCGGAGGGGAGCGGGTAGTGAGATGGTGCTTGACGGGGTGGGAGATTCCATGTATCATATTTAACGTTGTCAAAGCGATTAATGATTTGCAAAAATAAAATTGTAGATTATTGTT
>DGYFI06203__coassemble_1284_pt1 | contig 22285 bp, 24 predicted proteins | sample DGYFI06203__metabat2_high_PE_014 | metagenome-assembled genome bin DGYFI06203 | reverse complement strand
AGCTTTAATTCGATTAAGTAGTTCGCTATACTTAGATAAATTATTTATATGGGACAAGTGGTATATATACGTGAAGTCCTCGTTGATTTGGATGGGCGGGATAATTTTTATCACTAGCTAATAAATATATTGATCCCTTTTTTGAGGCTTTGTATTCTTTTAGAATATCATTTTTGATGAAATCATTATAATTTTCAAGTTTTGCTAAAGCCTTATCTGGGTCCTGGCCCCAGCAAGGAATAAGCCAGTCAGCTTTAGAAACCCAGTAGTTAATTATTGCCGGATTACATTTCCCAATGGTAGCAGTTGGATCGGCTTTATTAATATCGCCAGAATTCTTGGTTCTATCGCAAAACAGGTCAAGCTGTATAAATTCTCCTAATTGTATTTTATTATCAGCATTTTTATTTTGTTCATCCATTGTGAATGTTACACGATTTATAAGATTTCTACGAGTTGTTTCAAAATAAGGATGTTCTTCATTAGCTGCATGCATTTCTTTAGGAGAAGAGTTATCTTCTCCATAAGGATTAGCACCAATTGCTACAACTGTTAATTTCTTGCCGTTAGTTTGGCTTTTGTTATTCAAGAGTTTGATTGATGAAAAAGCAAAAATATCATTATGGTTAGTCTCTATTGTTTGAGGCAGATTGTAAAATTTAAGTTGAACATTTGAGTGGACAGAAAAACCCATAAAGGTCTTTAATGGTGTTGCTTAACTAAATCCATTGAAAGAAGAACCTTTATGGGCACCACTATCTTATCATTTTCAGACCGCGTTGTCATTGAAACACTTCATAATGAGAAACGTTCCTTGCAGTATATTGCTGACTACTTGGGCTTTAGTAAAACGACCATCTTTAATGAACTTCACCGACTAGATGTTACTTACCAGGCTCAATTAGCACAGGCTGACTTTGAAAAGAAGGTTACCCAACGAGGGCGCAAATCTTCTTTAACTACTAATCTTAAGCGATCAATTGAAGAGAAAATCAAAGTCCAGAAGTGGTCGGCTGAACAGGTTGCTCATGTTGTCGGGATTACTTATAAGTCTATTTATAACTGGATTGACCAAGGACTACTTGATTTACGGTTAAAAGACTTACCAGATCATGGTATCCGTCGACATCGGGCTAAAGAAAAACGTGGTACCTTTAGTCATGGACGCTCGATTGAAGAACGTCCAGCAGATATCGAGACTCGCCAAGAATTCGGCCATTTTGAAGCTGATGCAGTGCTCTCTGGTAAACGCAAAGGACAAGCCGTCGCTACTTTTGTGGAACGGAAGAGTCGCCTGACGATCGTTAAACGGCTCAATGGACGTGACAGTCAGTCAATGAAAGCTGCGATCGTCGAGTTAGCTCATCAGCTTAACGGTAAGCTCAAAACATTGACCGTTGACCATGGTAAAGAGTTTGCGGATTACCAGGCAATCGAAGCATTAACTGGCACTCAGTTTTACTTTGCCCATGCCTATTCACCACATGAACGAGGCAGTAACGAAAATCGCAATCGGGTTCTACGGCGATTTATTCCTAGAGGGAAACCAATTGAAGAGTTAAGTGATGATGGATTAGTTCAGATCAACTGGTACCTAAATTCACGCCCACTTAAATGTCTCAACTGGCATTCACCGATTGAGATCTTTTTGCTTAATCTGCGCCATTAAATTCGTTCAAGTTATTTCTTGCAATCTGCCATTTCGTCTTGCAAAAAAAGAGTTAAAAGAAAAGATCGCCACTCAGCAAGCAAAAATAGATGAGATTGATAGAGCTTTTCAAAAACAAGTTAAAAGGATTCAATCGACACTTCCAACGAGGGAGGATCTTCAAAACTCTAAACATGAACTAAAGAAGAAAGTAGAAAAGCAAAAAGAACAACTTATAAAGTTGGTAATTAAACGCAACAAGGAACTGTTAGATGCTCAAACTTTTCACCGCAAGTTTTTACGTGGAAATTTAATTCCTAAAAAATATTGGGGCGTGTTAGATAAAGTCAAGCAGTATTTGGACAATGGCGAAGCAACAAATTGGAAAGAAGTTACTGGATTATTTATTCAAGAAGTACAGTATTACGAAACTGTGAATACTATTAATAATGCGGCGGAACGCATTTTTAGTGGCATTACAGATCTAAATAATAATATTCAGGGGATGCAGAAGATGATTAGCAATCAGCTAGCAGAGTCTAATCAGCAACTTGCCACGATTCTATCTTCTACTGAAAGCTTTGGTATTCAGCTCAGTGACGTTCAAAATCAGCTGGAAATTAGTAATGCACAAATTTCACAGGCAAATCAAAACCAAACTAACCAATACAAGCGGACGCACAGGCAATTACTGGAAACCGGGAAGAACGTCAAACGAATTCGGCGTCAACTTGGCGACTATAATTAAGGGATTACATTACTTAGGGAGAGGAAAAAATGAAAGTATTGAAGACTTTATCGGTATTACTAGGTTTAATGGTATTAGGACTTGTTTTAACCGCTTGTGGGAAGCAAAAAAATGAGACCACCATAACTACCAGTAAGCCATTAAGCGGAGTTTATAAAGGTGAACAGGATCACGACGATGGAACCAAAGCACCATTTTATTGGGCTTTTAGAAAGGACGGTACTTTAATTGCTTGCGTACCTGATACTGATTCCTATTATGGGGAAGCTAAACGCGGTACCTGGAAAGCTCTTAAAAATGGTCAATATAAGATAAATATGCATGATGTCTATGATCATTATTACTATCACCTCAAGGCTGTTTTAGAGGGTAACACTTTATATATATCTGACATTTCTAAAAAACCTGCATATAAATGGGGGAGTAATGTTACCGCAACTTTGCAGAAAGGTGTTACCTATTCTGAAGTTAAAGATATGTTTAATAGTGCTGGTGCTTCTGACCAAAGCGGAATTCAAGAAAATGGCTATACAAAACCAGATAATGCCAGTGATCGCAGCTCTTCGGATTCGTCGAGCTCAAGCAATGACAATAATGCAGATCCAGATGAGATCGGACGGGCAATTTATAGTCGTGTCTTTCCTAGCGAACAGGTTGATTCGGTTGAACAGGATGGCGATTCCTACTACGTAAGCAACGAATACCATTCCGCCGATAGTACTATCAGGTTCCAAATCAATGGAGACTCAGTTACTTATTGGACACAGGGAGATGGTGATTCTACTGCCGATAGTCAAAATGAGACTCATACTATAAGTGTTAGTGACCTATTAGGTAATTGATCTTCATAGGTAAAGCATAAGAAATATGAGTGAATGATGCTGCCTTGAAAATCCCTGAGGCTCTGTTTGACTTTAGCTATATCTTAAGGGTAACAAAAAAGTTCAGAACGACTGCTTTTCGTCCTGAACTAATTTTAGGTTGTTTTGTTCATTTAACGTTGCTTATTGACGTTACTTAGCGCTTTTCAGCATCTCTTTGACCATCTGGCCCTGCAGCTGCTGTTCGGCTTGTTGTGAAACCTGTTGAATCTGCTGGGCAGTCATGTGGGGGTTCTTTGCTAACGCCGCTTGGACGGTACTGGCAACCGCGGTCTTGCCCTGCTGTTGCGCCCTTGCCTGAGCCTGCTTGACGGCTGGTGACTGTGCGAGCTTTTTCAGGCGGTTGGCTTGCTTAACCGTGATCTTAACATAGGTCCGTGGGTATTCTAGCGTATTTGTCCGCTTGACTAAGTTCCCATCCATTCCCGACCACATGTAGAGGACCGTGAAAAAGTTATTGTTATAGCGCCAGCGGGTTTCGGTGGTCACCAGTTTAGGGGTTGTTTCGTTTGTCCACTTGATCTTACTGGTAGTGTATTCATCGGCTTGGATGTGGTTAGCCGTCTTTTGGCGGGGCTTGACGTTGTAGATGTACACGTTGTCCTGGCCACTGGTCCCAACTGGCTGGTAGAGGGCTAACGGCATAGTAGAGTTAGAAGCCGAGTAAATCGTCTTGCGGGTCGTGGTCGTCACCTGATGCATTCCAAAGTGGTGGCTGTAATTGAGGGTCATTACGAGGGTTGAGCCGACAAAGAGCAGTCCACAGAGCGTGGCTAAGATTAGCTGGGGGACCCGGCGTTCGATGAACATGATGCTGGCAAACATTGCGATTGCTGCGCCAAACATGATGATAATGATCATTGCTTATCAGCCCCTTCCTTAATGTCTTTAGAGTCCAGCTCAAGGTGAATTCCGTTACCGCTCGTTACCAGGAAGGTCAGGGCAAGACCGACTAGTGCAAACCCGATTGCAAACCAGAAGGCAGCGTGGTAGCCCTGCAGGGTCGCGTCAAACATCTGCGACTTGTATTGCAGTGGCGCCTGTTTCAGCAAGGCGTGGGCCGGCTTACTGTTGTTGGTAACGTTGGTCAAAACGGAAATCATAATCGCTGTGCCGACTGAAGTGGCAACTTGCCGGATCGTGTTGTTAACGGCGGTTCCGTGGGAAATCAAGTTAAACGGCAGGGAGTTCATCCCGGCGGTAGTAACCGGCATCATGACCATTGAAATCCCAAACATCCGGACGGCGTATAGGAAGATGATATAGATAGTCGGTGTTTCCCGGGTAATAAATGCGAACGGCAGGGTCCCAACGGTTAGGATGAACATCCCGGTAACTGCCAACCGCTTGGCCCCGTGGCGGTCAAAGAGGTTCCCAGTAATCGGGCTCATAATACCCATCAGCAGGGCCCCAAACAGGAGGGTTAACCCAGAATGGAAGGCTGACATACCGTGAATAATCTGCAGGTAGAGTGGGATGACAAGTTCGACCCCCACCATGGCCATCATGACGATGGAACTTAAAATGGTGGCGAGGGTAAATTCACCACTGGCGAAAACCTTGAATTCCAGGAAGGGTTCGTCGAGCTTATTCTGCCGCAATACCAGGAAGATGACTAAGATAGCCCCGATGATAATGGAAGCGAGGACGACCGGGTCTGTCCAGCCCTTATCACCGACACTAGAAAAGCCGTAGAGCATACTACCGAAGCCGGCGGTGGATAGAATCACCGACAGCCAGTCCAGGTGCGGCTTATTGTTCGGAATGACGTTCTTTATCAAAAAGAAGCTGGCAACGATAACGACTCCGGCAATTGGAACAATCATCCCGAAGAGCCAGCGCCAGCTGAAGTTGTCAATGACCCATCCAGAGAGAGTAGGCCCGATCGCGGGGGCCAGACCGATGACCAGCCCGTTGATTCCCATTGCGGCCCCTCGCTTATCCGGTGGGTAAATGGTCAGCATGATGTTTTGCATCAGCGGCATGTTGATCCCGACCCCGACGGCCTGGACCAAGCGGGCTGCCAGCAAGACGGGGAAGGATGGTGCCAACCAGGCCATCACCGTTCCGACTTCAAAGATAACCATTGCAATCACAAAGAGTCCCTTGGCGTTGAAACGGCTGCTTAGAAAGGCGGAGATGGGAATCATGATCCCGTTGACCATCAAAAAGCCAGTCGTCAGCCATTGAACGGTCGACGTACTGATGTCAAAAGCATCCATCAGTGCCGGAAAGGCAGTTGAGAGAATGGTCTGGTTAAGAATTGTACAGAAAGCACCGATGAGGAGGACGATGACCATCAGCTGCCGGTTATAGGGACGGCCGTTGATGTCAAGGGTAGCTTGTTCAGCGTCATTCACGGATAAAACCTCTTTTCCAGGAAAGTTAACGAGTATGAATGATAAAACTATTTAGTATCTTTGTCAAATAATTTGACAAGAATGGCCGATAATCGTTAAAATATGAAAATGAATTATTACTGTATTGGAGGAGACAAAGTGCTGGGGAAACAGTTTCGACAGTTGATTACTAATGATCATTTGCGGATTAGCATGACCGAACTAGCCCACGTGACGGGGGTCTCGACGAGCCAGATTCGTTACTGGGAACGAAAGGGCTATATTTCATCAAAGCAGAGTGATAAGAATAAGAACCACTACTTTAGTTTTCTGACTCTTTTTCGGGTGGCAACGATCAAATATTTTCTTGACCAGGGCTTTACCCTGGCAACCGCTGTGAAAAAGGAACGGGAGCGTCAGGAGCTGGGGAAGATTTTTCGAACTTTTATTGCCGACCAGGTCAAGGCGATTACGCAGCTGGGACCGAAGAAGGGGGAAGTTGCCCTGGGAACCTTGGCAAACGACCCTGAGAAGGAAGTTTACGCAATTGTCGATCAAGATGGAACCAGACTTTACAGCCGGCCAGTAAGTAAGGACCGCGGCTAACCAAGATCCATTATTTGTGGTATGGTGGAGGTAAAATCAAGAAAGGGAAGCGGTATTTGTGAGTACAGAAGGAAAGAGTTATCAGGATTTAAGCGCGGACGCCCAAGCAACGGCCTTAAAGTCATTTATTGCCTTTTACGTGGGCCAGTACAAGCGGGAGAGCTTGGAAATCCTTGGGTCCGAAGTCGATAACGGCCTCATCAGTTCCATTAACGAGATTCTTGACCAGAACAGTTTTATGGGCCGGGGAGAGTTGGCAGCGGAGAGCCTGCGCCTTTCTAAGCCGTACTATGAAGAAATACTAGCCAAGCTGCCGGCAATTAAGTTTACTGATGACGGTGAGCCGGTCGAGGACTGGCAAACAGCTTGGGAAAGTCAGGAAGAAGAATTGCCGACGGAAGACTGATTTTAAGGTGGGGGACGGTACCATCTCACGCCACCCGAAAGCCAGCGATTTGGCGATACTCGCGACGGTACGAATAGGAAATATAAGTAGGGCTTCAGGGTTCGGCCTTTGCCGGGCACTGGAGCCCATTTGCATTTTGCATTGCTCACGGTTATCTAGCTAAGGGGATTTCCGACACTTGCTCTTTTACTACCCCTAACCCCAGAGATGTGTTAAAATAAACTCAGTTTTACGTACGGATTTTAAATGATAGTAATTAGCTAAATGAATACTCGTTGCCGACCTTGTGCAGACAAAGCGGCTCTTTTAGCTTACTGATTTTTCCGTTATGACAGTAACGTTAATAAAAATCGATAAAGGAAAGAAAGGTACTATGGCAAAATTAAAGATTAAGAATAATGAAGTGGCCTTTTATGCAATGGGGGGCCTAGGTGAAATTGGTAAGAACATGTACTGTGTGCAGTTCCAGGATGAAATCATCATCATTGACTGCGGGGTTCTCTTCCCAGAAGACGAACTGCTCGGGGTCGATTACGTTATCCAGAATTACGACTACCTGATTGAAAACAAGGACAAGATCAAGGGAATTTTTATCACCCACGGTCATGAAGACCACATCGGGGGTCTGCCGTTCTTCTTGCAGAAGGTCAATGCACCAATCTACGCGGGGCCGTTTGCAATGTCCTTGATCAAGGGGAAGCTGGAAGAAAAGCACCTCTTGCGGAATGCGGAGTTGCATGAAATTAATGAATTTGACGAAGTGCACTTCAAGAAGCTCTGGGTCAGCTTCTTCCGGACGACTCACTCAATTCCTGACACACTGGGGGTTGCTGTTCACACCCCACAGGGGACTATCATCCAGACCGGGGACTTCAAGTTTGACCTGACGCCGGTTGGTGGCCTACCGGGTCCTAACCTGCAACAGATGGCTAAGCTCGGTGATGAAGGCGTCCTGCTTTTGACGTCTGATAGTACGAATGCGGAACGGCCGCAGTTTACCAAGTCCGAGCGCTGGGTCGATATTCACATTCGGCGGATTTTTGAACGAATTAAGGGCCGGATTATTTTCGCTTCCTTCGCTTCCAATGTTTACCGGCTCCGGGAAGCCTCGGATGCTGCAATTGCTCAGGGCCGGAAGATTGCGGTCTTTGGCCGGAGTATGGAAAACGCGATTGCCGCGGGGCAGGAACTGGGCTACCTTAATATCCCGGAGGATGCCCTGATCGACCAGAATGAAATTAATAACTACCCGCCGGAGAAAGTTCTGATTATGTGTACTGGTTCCCAGGGTGAACCGATGGCCGCACTGAGCCGGATTGCCAACGGGACCCACCGGCAGATCACTATCCAGCCGGACGATACGGTGGTCTTCTCCAGTAACCCAATTCCAGGAAACACCACCAGCGTCAACGCTTTGATTAACAAACTAGAAGAAAGTGGCGCCAACGTCATCCACGGTTATGTTAACAATATCCACACCTCTGGGCACGGTGGCCAGATCGATGAAGAGTTCATGCTTCGCTTGATGAAGCCAAAGTTCTTTGCGCCAGTCCACGGGGAATACCGGATGCAAAAGATTCACACCAAGCTGGCTGAACTGACTGGGGTGCCGCGGGAGAACAGCTTTATCCTGGCTAACGGGGATGTTTTGGCCTTGACCAAGGATAGTTGCCGGATTGCCGACCACATCGACAGCGTCAGTGATGTGTACATTGATGGTCGGGATGCTGGTGATACGGTTGGTAACCCAGAAATTAGGGAGCGGCGTTTGTTATCCGAAGAAGGGGTTGTGACGGCCATTGCGGTGGTTGACCTCAAGGACTACCAAATCGTTGCCGGTCCTGATATTGTTTCGCGGGGCTTTGTCTACATGCACGAGTCTCAGGAACTGATTAAGGCTGCTAACCACGAAGTCTTCTGGGCTATTCTGAATACCTTTAAGAACCACAAGCACGTGGATCAACGGGCATTAAACCGGACGATTGTCAGCCGTCTGCAGAAGCTGCTCTTTGAGCGGACTGGTCGCCGGCCCGTGATTATCCCAATGGTAACGATCCTGAACGGTAATAATCGTTCTGAGAATCATCATTACCGTCACCCCAACCACAATCGTCGTGGGAAGGAAAATGAAAAGCGGCCAGCAAACCATTCCAAGCATGAAGGCAAGGGGAACGGTCAGCAACGAAAAGAAGAAGCTGTGAAGGCTTAAATTATAAAAAACTTCCAGGGTCAATATGGCGCTGGAAGTTTTTTATGGTTAGGGATGGTGCTTTTATTGATTTCTGCTTAAAACCGGTTAAAAACTCTGTTATCATCAATACTAGCAATTGTTTACGAGATCTAAGCTGAAAGGAAGAAACCTATATGACCGGAAGAGATTATTTGAGGATCTGGTATCGGGTGCAGATTGGCACAACCCTATTAGTGTTGGCCATGATGATGGTCCGTAATTTTGAAATGGGCCGACAGCGAGTTGCGAGTGGATTGTTCCTGTTGGTCATCATCCTTTTGATTGGCCTGTTAGTAGAACTGATCCTGCAGCTGCCGGCGGTGGTTCAACGGGGGAACGCCTGGTTGCAAGGGATCCTGCAGCCCTTCATTTTAGTGATTGCCTGGGATGTTATTACCCGGGAAATAATTACCCTGCTGCGGCTACCGTCGCGCGGCGTTGTCTCCTTAATGATTATCTACTACCTGCTAATGTTTGCGCCCTTTGCCAGTGTTATTGGTGGGCAGCTGAAATTGAGCATAGAACGTTTTGTTTTCGCGTTACTGACCTTTCAGGTTGTCTTGATTCCGCTGATTGCTTTGCCGACTGACTTAATCAATAATCATTTCTTATTGCAAACACTGTCGACGGGGGCGGTGGGCGCGGGAGCCTACTTTATTTTGATCATGACGGCAATGCGGGCCTGGCACCTATCCTGGCCGGGGTTAAAGCCTCAGTGGAGCGGTGACTTTAATTGGTGGCTGTTCCTTGGCCTAGTAGTGCTTGACTTATTTATAGCGATGGTAAATGCTGGTGGAATGCCGTCCTTGCGCCGCCTCAACTGGTCGGTTCTTCTTATGGCCTTTAGGGCTGCTGTTGCCGAGGAAACCCTTTTTCGCTTTGCAATTCTGGGGATTCTATTTTATGCCTGGCGCCATTATCAACACCGCCTTCCGCTTGCGTTGGCTACCAGTAGTGTTTTGTTTGGCTTGGCACACTTGGCAAATGCGGCTGAACAAGCCTGGAGTGTGACCATCTTTCAAGCGGTTGCTGCCGGAGGATTAGGACTCTTTTTCGCAGTTGTTTATGTCTACACTGGACAGTTGTGGTTAACGATGGTAATGCATGGTCTTTTTGACCTGCTGAGCTTTATGGCAACGGGGACGACAACTATGAAGGGGAGTCAAGTTACCCTAGCTGACTGGTCGTTTGTTGCCGGCGAACTGGTCATCTTTATCCTGGTGACCGCCTTGATGATGTTTGGGCAGCGTCGTCGCGTAATGGAACGCCACGTTGCCCGGTTAACCGGGGATAAGCAGCGATTTGGCTTTCAGATTCGATATTAAGAAGGAAAAAGTATGGTAAAAGTGCAAACGGGTTATATGCCCTTTGGAAAGTATCAAACATACTATCGAATCGTTGGCGAGGCCACCACGAAAGCACCGTTAGTGTTAATCCATGGCGGGCCAGGCTCAACGCATAATTATTTTGAAGTATTAGATGAATTGGCGGAAACTAATCAGCGTCAGTTAATTATGTATGACCAGATTGGCTGTGGTCAATCATCCTGTCCTGATAATTATGCGGCGGAAATTTATCGGGCCCAAATATGGTTGGAGGAGTTAGTTGCGTTACGGCGTTTCCTGCAATTAGACAGGATTCACCTTCTTGGTCAGTCCTGGGGTGGAATGTTAGAAATTATGTATTTATGTGATCTCCACCCACGAGGAGTGCTGTCGGGAATCTTGGCAAGTACGCTTCCTGCTTCTTGGTTGTGGAGCAAGGAACTTCACCGGTTGATCAAGTTTATGCCTGATAATGAACAGGCTGCAATTAAGCGGGCTGAAAAGACAAAAGACTTCACAAATGGTGATTATCAAAGTGCCAATCACCATTTCATGGCAATGCATTGTAATGCACCACTATCATCAACGGATCCCGAACCGCTTCTGCGTCCCAAGCGTGGGGGAAAGCAAGCGTATTTGACAGCTTGGGGGCCAAATGAGTATACGCCAATTGGTAATTTACAATCCTTTGATTATCTTGAACAGCTGCATGAAATTAAAATTCCGATGTTGATTACCAGTGGGACAGATGATCTTTGTACACCCTATGTAGCTAAAACGATGTATGATGGTTTGCCCAATGCAAAGTGGGAGCTTTTTGAAGGCTGTCGGCATATGTCGTTTGTTGAAAAACGTGAGCAGTATTTACACGTTTTGGCTTCTTGGCTGGATAGGCATGATAAGAAAAATGTTAGTTAGGAGAGAGGAAGATGAATGCGGAATTAATAACTATCCTCATATTAGGGATACTAACCGTTTATCAGATTGTTATTTTTGGTCATGATTTGATTGTTAATAGGAATCAAATCAAGGACGGCAATTTCTTGGTAACTGGGGTCATCGGTTTTTTTACTAATTTTTGTGATTCTTTAGGAATTGGTTCTTATGCACCGACGACAATGTTATTAAAATTAACCAAGTCTTTAAAAAACGATAAGCTCCTTCCGGGGACACTAAATGTTGCGTGTGCACTACCGGTAATGACCGAAGCATTTTTATATATTGGCAACTTTAAGGTTGATGGTACGACGCTATTGTCAATGGTAGTTGCTGCTATGATTGGTTCGTTCGCAGGTGCTAAGATTGTTTCACGTTTGGATGAAAAAAAGATTGAAATTATTGTTGGAATTGCCTTAGCAGTAACTGCGGTCCTGATGATTTTGTCTGCCACGGGGGTAATCACTAAACTAGGTGCTAATAACGTTGCTACTGGCTTTTATGGCTGGAAATTGGTAGTAGCTTGTGCTGTTAACTGTATTTTGGGTGCATTAATGTCGGCAGGAATTGGACTATATGCGCCGTGTATGGCCTTAGTTTATCTTCTAGGAATGAATCCAATTGTTGCGTTCCCAATCATGATGTCTTCATGTGCTTCGACTATGCCAATTGCTGCAGCTGAATTTATTAAGAAGAATGAATATGCTCGGATGCCTTCAATTGCCATTACCCTTTTTGGTTGTGTTGGTGTTGTGATTGCCGTAACGTTTGTTAAGTCGCTTAATCTAACGGTATTGATGTGGCTTGTCATTGCAGTAATGATATACACTTCCGTGCTGATGCTGATTGAGGGAAGTAAGAAGTTTAGAATGTAAAAAAAGAGGTTGGGAATTAACTCAACCTCTTTAATATTTTAAAGTTAGTAATGCCTCAACGCAGTAGCTGGCTGGCAGTTCAAACGCTGATAAAGCAGCATTTGACCGCCCCCCGAGTAGGCTTGCTGCGCGTTGACGGAGATGGGGTCACGTTCTGTCCCGCTCTCCCGCTTTGATTATTACAGTATTACAGGTTATCGCCACGTTCAAATTGGAACTTTGAGTTTAGTAGCGCTTGATGGATCAAGCTATTCAAGAGTTTCCTGGCTGAGGTAGTCGTATGGTTAGCGGAGATTTCGTTTTCTGCTGTCAGGAAGTTGATTAATTCCTGACCTGATTTATGTGCTGCACCAGTAGTAATTGCATCGACTCGACTAACTGCGTAGCTTTGGCATTGGTCACGGAAGGCGTTAACTTCGTTGATAAACTCATGATAGCGGGGTTCCACGATTACCTCGAGAAGTTTGTACATCCAGTAGGCACTTTTTTCTGGTTCTGCCTCTTCTGGTGCATAAGCATAATTAGCAGGAGTGTCATTGACGTTAGTAAAGAATGGAACATACGGACTATAACTATGGAAGCCAAAGTTAATCCACTGGATTGCTGCGTATTCAGCAGGGACGTCATTGCGAATTTGAAGGATGCATGAACTTTGATTCCGGTCAAGGGCAATTGAACGGAATCGCTTCATTTCATCTGGGGTACCGGAAGAATAAGTTCCCATTGGGTCGTAAGGAGTTTGGTTATAGTGGGAAGACAGGAAGAATTCCACATCTTCAACCGCAATTTTCTTTTCCGGCCGGCGAATAAATGGCATGTCTTGACTGGTTGGTTCCTGTTCAATTGATGGGTTGAAGAGTTTTTGACCGTACCAGGTCCGTGGCGTGTTGTAGTAAGCGTCAGCTTCATCTTCAGTGGCAAAAATCTTCCGGAAGTTGAACTTGCCCGGGTAAGGATTGAGGTGGTACTTTTTAACAAATTCCTGAATTCCCGGGGCGTACATAAAGTTATCTGAATCGTCGAAGTCGATTTCCTGAATACACATATTATTAGGAGCAATCGCGTAGGCGTCGTCAGGAATCCGTTGTGCTACCCACTGGTGACCACCGGCTGTTTCTAAGTACCAAACCTCGTCTTTGTCGCTAAAGGCAATCCCGTTGGTTTCACCAGTTCCATATTTTTCAATCAGGCTACCGAGACGTTGCACACCTTCCCGAGCGGACTTGATAAATGGAAGTACAAGATAGACCATTGAGTCTTCATCCACACCATTTTCAACAAGTGGATCGTGTCCTAGAACACGTGGATTAGTTGATTCAGTTTCTGTTGCACTCATTGCAACATTGTACTCGTTGATACCTTGTTCATCCCACCGGCCGCTTTCTAAAGTACCATCCTTTTTATCAACGCCTGCTGGTGTAGCAGTGAAGCGGCAACCCTTTCCAGAAAGGTCGACTGCTAAACCATTATATGAAGAAACGTAGTGTTCACCGGTATAATCTTTAGCCGGAAATACCCTAAAAGTAATGGGATTAATACCGTCATACCCATCTTCGTCACGGGCAATGATGGTGGAACCATCGATAGAGGCATTTTTACCGACTAAAATAGCTGTACAGCTGGTCGCTTTCTTTTCCATGTAATAAGCCTTCCTCTCAAGATCAAACAATAACTATATTATTATAATAATACCACTTATCAGTAGCCATGTACGATCTTTAACAATGAATTGATATAAGTAAACACAAAAAGTAGAATGTGTTTTAACTGACTTTTCTTTTAGGACGACCAAAAATTTTATTTACAAATTACAGATTAGTAGTAACATAGTTAGTGGAACGTTAACGGTGAAGCTACTGTTAGTCTAACCTAGAGAGGGGAATATTAATGTTTGAAATTAAGCCAAAGAAGTTCAAAAAGATCCTCGTTGGTGTTGATGATGCACCGGACGCCCGGGCTGCTTTTTCCTATGCCGTAGATAAGGCGAAACGCGATGGCTCCGAATTAGGAATTGTTTCTATCTTAGAAACTGGTAATATTAATGTTTACCAAATCCTTGATAAGGATTACGTTCACAGTACCGAGGACGAATTAAGGAAACGTGTTAATGAATACGTTCAAGCCGCTATCGATTACGGTGTCGACCCAAAGAAGATCACCGGAATTGTCGATCGCGGTGAACGTCCTGCTGAACGGATTTGCAATCATGTTATTCCAGCTTTCCAACCAGACCTGTTGATCATTGGTTCTATCGGAAAGTGGGGTAACCGGAAGGCCGTTGGTTCCCAGGCTTCCTACATGACCCGTCATTCCGGGACATCTGTTTTCGTAATCCGAACGACTGCGGTTCAAACATACGAATAAAAATTAGGAATAGTGTTTAACAGCCATTAAAAAGCGATAGCCGAGTAACGGTTATCGCTTTTTAACTCGATAAATTAATTTTAATCATTCTAACTAAATCCACGAATGGGCTAAAAAACATTTGAATGTAATTATTTAGAATGTTAAAATGATTCTAAACAAAACGAAGGGAGGAACCATCATGGCAAAAAAGAAAATGTCACTAGCTCAAAAGGTGAACGTGCTCCGGGCTAGTGTCATGGGCGCAAATGATGGGATAATTTCGGTTGCCGGAATTGTCATTGGGGTTGCTGCTGCCACCAGTAATGCGTACTCAATTTTGATTTCTGGGCTTTCTGGTAGTCTAGCGGGGATGATTTCAATGTGTATGGGAGAATACGTTTCGGTATCTACTCAAAAGGATTCCCAAAAGATGGCGATCATTAATGAACAGCAACGACTGAGTGAACAGTACCAGCACGAGTTCGATTATGTTCAGCGTAAGTATGAGGAACAGGATATCGATCCCCAGCTAGCGCACCAGGCGACCACCGAGCTGATGAAAAAGGATCCGCTCGGTGCAGTTGTGCAAGAACGATACGGCTTTAATCCCCAAGACTTTACCAGCCCGTACGCTGCCGCAATTGCCTCGTTTATCTCCTTTCCGACCGGCTCAATCCTACCAATGGTTGCGGTGACGATGGCGCCTGCAGCTGACCGGATCTGGGCAACCATGGTCGCTGTCCTAATTGCCCTCCTGGTGACCGGGTACTTGGCAGCAGTCCTCGGCAAGTCAAACCGGATCAAGTCAATGCTGCGGAACGCCGCAGCAGGCTTGCTGACTATGGGGGTTACGTTCTTGATTGGTCAGCTATTTGCACGGTAAGAGGTGAGATTAGTGGTAAAGATTAAACAGCAAAAGAAGACGATGGAAGAAAAGCTGAATACTCTTCGGGCCGGGGTGCTGGGCTCTAACGATGGTATTTTAACCGTCGTTGGTGTCTTGGTATCAGTGGCTGCGGCGACTACTGACCGGTTTACAATTTTTATTGCTGGTCTGTCAGATTTGTTGGCCTGTGCCTTTTCCATGGCGTCGGGTGAATACGCCTCAGTTTCTACCCAAAAGGATACCGAAAAATCGGCAGTTGCTCAGGAAGAAAAACTGCTCAAGACTGACTTCGCGGGTGAGTTACAGGCCGTTACCGACTACTACGTCAATAAGGGAGTTTCCAAGGAAACCTCTGCTGCCATCGCGGCCGACCTGTTAAAGAAGAAACCCCTAGCAACGGTCGTGCGGGTCAAATACGACATCGAACTTGGCCACTACCTGAACCCGTGGGACGCGGCATTTTCCTCCCTCTTTTCCGCGGCTGCGGGAGGGCTCTTCCCGTTAATGGCGATGACGCTAGCACCTGAAGCATTCAAGTGGTACGCCGTCATTCTCGCCGTGGCCTTCACCTCGGCCCTGACCGGGTACATCAGTTCTAAGCTCGGCAACGGTCTGGTTAAGGTGGCAGTTATTCGGAACATTATCATTGGTCTGATTACCATCACAATCCACTACGGAGTCGGGAAACTCTTCTAAGATTAAGCACTTATTTACGATATACAAACGCCGCTGACCATTTTAAACGGTCGGCGGCGTTTCCAATTTACTTAGTAGTGTTCTTGTCATTGATCATGTGCTGCTCATCGACGGGGGTGTTGAAGAGGTTTTCATCTCGCCCGCGGCTGCACTCGGCCTGGATGGTAATGTGGCAAATATGGTACTTTTCCCGAAGAATCTTTTCAACCTGCGAATAAATTTCTTCCACTTCACTCAAACGAAGGTCGTCGCAGTTGAGGTGTGCGGAAAAGATGATATGATTTTCATCAATCATCCAGGCATGGACGTGGTGAACGTCATTGACCCCCGCGACAGCCTTGAGGTCCGTGGTAATCTTGTCATAATCCAAGTCGGGTGAGGACTGCATCAGGATCTTAATTGTTTGGCTAATGATTGGCAGGGCTTCAAAGCCGATGTAGATGGCAACCCCAATTGTCAGCAACGGATCCAGCCAGGAAACGTTAACAAAACTGAGGATAATTCCCCCGATAATCACTGCCACGGACGACAGAGCGTCGCTGAGGACATGCAGGTAGGTGGCCTTAACGTTCAGACTATCATAACTGCCAGAATGCAGGAGGAAGGCGGAAGCAAAATTGGCGAGCAGCCCGATGACGGCGACGATTAACATCAGCCGGCCATTGATATGCTCGGGATGGCCGAGCCGCTGGATGGCTTCCCCAATCAGGAAGATGACAATTACCAATAGCAGGAGACTGTTGGTGAGGGCTGATAGGATTTCTGCCCGCCGGTAGCCATACGTCTGCCTCCGGTTTTCGGACTTGCCGCCGAGCTGCTGGGCGACATAGCCGAGGATGATAGAAAATGAATCGCCCATGTTGTGAAAAGCATCTGAGAGGAGGGCCAAACTGCCTGACAGCAGGCCCCCGATGATTTCAACAACGGTAATCAAAACATTTAGCAGGGTGACGGCGAGGAACCGCTGCCCAGTAATTTTACTTTTCATTGTAGTTTACTCCTCAAAATAAAATTGCTTGCTACTAGTATATTAAAATTAGTGTTTAAAGCTAACGAAAAAGTTAGGCGCTCCGAACTAGACAGTTTAATATTATGCTATAATCGTAATATGTTCAATACAGAGAATTACATTGATGACCGCACGTAGGCCAAATTTAACATGAGGTGAATTAGATTGACTCCGATGAAAGAAGACTACTTGAAGATTATTTTTGAGCTTGGCGGCAGTCATAAAAAAGTTTCTAATAAGGAAATTTCATTAGGGCTAGGGATCGCAGCCGGCTCGGTGACGGAAATGATTTCTAAACTTGCTGACGAGGGGCTGGTGGTGCACGAACCCTACGCGGGGATTTCCCTCACCGCTAAAGGGCAAAAGTACGCGGCCGAGTTAGTTCGTAAGCACCGCCTCTGGGAAACCTTCCTGGTGGATAAGCTGCATTACAACTTCGCAGACGTTCACTCGGAGGCAGAAGTGCTGGAGCACCAAACCAGCGACCGGCTTGCTGAAGCGCTGGATGACTTTCTCCAGCACCCGGATCACTGCCCCCACGGTGGTGTAATCCCATCTGCTAACGGTAAGTTTCCGGACGTAAGCCACCGCTTGCTCGCCGAAGCAGCGGATGGCGAAACGGTCGTTTTAGAACGTTTTTTGGATAATCACGAACTGTTGACCTACCTGGAAGAACTGCAACTGCGTCCCCAGGAGAAGGTGCAGGTAATCCGCCACGAACCGTTTGAGGGCCCGATTGTAATTACGAAAGACGGGGATGAACGCGAGATTAACGTTTCCTACAAGGCTGCTCATAACATCTTTATCCAGTAGTTAGGTTAATCACAGCTTTTATGGTATACTGACCATTGTAGTTTTTGAAGTGCGGTTGGTTTGTTTCATTATGAGAACCGGATCCAATTTTCACTAAATTAATTACAAATTTAGGCGTGTAAACGCAGAGGAGAGTTCTAATAATGGAACAAGGAACTGTTAAATGGTTTAACAACGATAAGGGCTACGGCTTTATTTCCCGGGAAAGTGGCGACGATGTTTTCGTTCACTTCTCCGCGATTCAAGGGGAAGGCTTCAAGAGCCTGGACGAGGGCCAAAAGGTTAGCTTCGACGTTGAAGAAGGCGACCGGGGCTTGCAAGCGGTCAACGTTGTTAAAGATTAGTAAATAATAAGGCCTGGGGATTGCTAGCTGCTGCCCCGGGCCTTATTCTATTTGGGGACCTGCAAACGGACGGGGCCTTGTGGTATACTCAAACCGTTGTTAGATTATTTTAAAATAGGAGTATGAATATGTTTATTGAACGTGATAGTCATCGGTGGCGGCGCTTCTTGCTTAGCGGTGGCTTTTTCTTGGCACTGTTGCTGCTGATCAAGTATAATTCGTCGGTCGTCACAATGATGGATGCCGTCTTACAGTCGCTGTTTACCAGCCAACGTTTAGAGACGATGGGATGGTTCCACGCGTTGATGACCCTGCTATCATTCTTGGCTAGCCCGAAGCTCGACCTGCTGTGGGTTCTGATTGTCGCCATCTTCTTGTGGCTTCATCGTTGCCAGATTCCTGCCCTGTGGGCGATTGGGACCATCATCGGTGGTGACGTCCTGGGAACGATCGTTAAGCACATTGTGAAACGGGCCCGGCCAGCGCAACACCTTGCGGCTGACGATGGTTACAGTTTTCCAAGTGGACACACTCTGGGAATCTTCCTGGTAGCGGCAATTATTTTACTGGTAGTCCTGCCGCTGGTTCAACGGCGGTCAGTGCGGACAATTTGCCAAATCCTGATTGTATTTGTCATTTTCTTCGTGGCAATTTCTCGGGTTTACCTGTACGCTCACTGGCCATTTGATACCATCAGCGCGATGCTGTTGGCCTATGCCTGGCTCCAAGTAGCCGAATGGCTGTACGTGGCCTGGGCACCACGATTGAAACGGGTATCGTTTTTATCAAGTTCGAATATCTAGTAATGGGAGGCTGGGAAATTACCTGGCCTTTTTAATTTCCCGGGAAATAATTATGATTACAACAGAACGTTTAATGATTAAAAGGATTAACCACGATGGTGACGGCCAACTAGCGAAGTTATTAGCCGATCCAACGATTCAACAGGGGGCGCACCTTCTTTTTTCTGGCCCCCAGCCGAGCAGCTTTGAAGTTGACTTTCTCCTGCAGACTGGGCACTTTTACGCCATCTACGAGCAACACTGTCCAGGTAAAATAGTCGGCCTGCTCTTTACCCAGCCGAGTGAGTTGGCCGGGGAGGGGGGGCGGTTGAACTTGGCTACTTCCTCGCGCCAGCCTGCCGTGGTCGGGGGATTATGACAGAGGCCGTCAGGGGGCTAACTGCCCAGTCAACGCAATTAACCGTTGCCTTGACAGATAAGGATAATTTGGCTTCGCAGCGGGTCCTGCGCCGGGCTGGCTTTCAGCTAGTAAAGCAGGAGACTGACCAGGTTCTGTGGAAAAAAGTTTCTTGCAGTCACGGGTGAAGAGTGTATAATATTGGTGAAATGAAGAGGTTGCACTTTTCATCAGTAACGGCTGTGAGGCGAATAAGCGCTGGACCAGTTGTGAAAGGGGAAGGTGCCGAAACGGCGGTAGTCTTATTGCTGCCAGCCGTTGGGCCATGATCTAAGAGGTCATGGACTGTCGCACAACTGCGGAGCGCTTCCTAAAGATTGATTCGTTAATTTAAGAAGTTAATGGAGTCTTCTGACGGGGTCACCGTTGGGAGACTTTTTATTTTCCTCTTCAAAAAAAATATTTGGAGGATTGTTATATGGCAGAAAGTACACAGGGGCAACAGGAAGGGCATATCAAACGGACCCTTGAAACCCGGCACCTGGCGATGATTGCCCTCGGGGGAACCATCGGGACCGGGCTCTTTATCACGTCAGGGTCCGCGATTTCCACCGCCGGACCTGGAGGAGCCCTGACCGCTTACGTTATCATGGGGATCATGGTCTTCTTCCTGATGACTAGTTTGGGGGAAATGGCGACCTACATGCCGCTGACCGGTTCGTTTTCGGCCTACTCGACGAAGTTCGTTGACCCGGCCCTAGGATTTGCGATGGGCTGGAACTACTGGTTTAACTGGGCGATTACGATCCCGGTCGACGTCACCAGTGCCGGCATCGTGATGAACTTTTGGCTGCCCCATGTACCAAGCTGGGTTTTCAGCACGGTGGTCCTAGTCCTGATTTTCCTAATCAACTACCTCTCTGTTCGCTCCTATGGTGAAACGGAGTACTGGCTGGCCCTCGTAAAGGTAGTTACCGTCATCGTCTTCCTGGTCGTCGGGGTGGCAATCATCCTCGGGATCATGGGCGGTAAGCCGGTGGGCTTTAGTAACTTCCACTATAAGCAAGCGCCGTTTGTCGGTGGTGCACCCGCCGTCATCAGTGTCTTCCTGGTTGCTGGTTTCTCCTTCCAGGGGACAGAACTGGTTGGAATCACCGCTGGGGAAGCCGCTACCCCGGAAAAGTCAATTTCAAAGGCAATTCATTCTACTTTCTGGCGGATTTTGCTGTTCTATATTTTTGCAATCTTTGTAATTGCCTGCATCCTGCCGTACACCAACAAAAACTTGATGAACGCGGATGTGCAAAACATTACGATGAGTCCGTTTACGATTATCTTTAAGCGGGCTGGCTTGGCGGTGGCCGCCAGTATCATGAATGCCGTTATTTTGACGGCGGTGATTTCCGCGGCCAACTCCGGTCTATACGCTTCTACCCGGATGCTGTACTCCCAGGCGCGGGAGGGTTATGCATGGCGCTTTCTCGGCTATGTTAACCGGCGGGGGATCCCAATTTACGCATTGATTTTTACGATGATTATCTCGACTCTGGCGTTCGCAACCCAGTTTGTGGTTCCTCAGGCTTACATGTACCTGACTGACGCTTCCGGGCTATGCGGCTTCATTGCCTGGCTGGGAATCGCCGTTTCCCACTTCCGCTTCCGGAAGGCGTTCGTTGCTCAGGGCCACTCCGTGAACGAACTGAAGTACCACGCGACCCTGTTCCCGTTTGGGCCTATCTTTGCCTTTGTCCTTTGTATTATAGTTATCTGTGGACAGAACGTGGAGGCGTTTGCCAAGATGGACTGGTCGAATATTCTGATCACTTACATGAGTGTGCCGCTCTTCTTAGTATTGTTCTTCTATTACAAGATTCGGTACCGGACACATATGATTCCGCTCAAACAGGTGGATTTGAGCAAGAGTACTAAGGGTGAAAAGTACGACGGCTAAATGAATTTATTAGAATGGTCACTTTTGTGAGTGGCCATTTATCGTTTAAATGTTAGAATAGTAATCGTGACTTTTTAGTTCGAAAAGGAAAGGGTATAAATTATGATTGCTTTAGCGGGAACAATTGGTGCTGGGAAGACCAGCCTGACACAGTTACTAGCTGACCACCTTAACAGTAAGGCCTTTTACGAGTCAGTTGACGACAATAAAATCCTCCCATTGTTTTACAAAAATCCAAAGAAGTATGGCTTCTTGCTGCAAATCTACTTTTTGAATAAGCGGATTGATGAAATCAAAGACTCCTATGATAACGACTTGAATGTTCTCGACCGGTCCATCTTTGAAGACGCCCTCTTGTTCAAACTCAACGCGGATATGGGACGGGCCACGCAAACCGAGTCGGATATTTACAGCTCACTGTTGGCAAACATGATGGAAGAGTTGCCGGAGCAGCCCCACCAAAAGGCACCAGATCTCTTGATCACCATCCAGGTGTCCTTCGAAACGATGCTCAAGCGGATTGAAAAGCGGGGCCGGTCCTACGAGCAGATTGCCAACGACCCGTCACTGTACAGCTATTACCAGAACCTTAATAACCGTTACCGGGACTGGTACGCGCAGTATGATGAAAGCCCGAAGATGCTGATTGACGGGGATAAGTACGACTTTGTGGAAGACCCGACGGCTGCCCAAGAGGTGCTGAAGATGGTTGACCGGAAGCTGGCAGAGTTAAATTTGAAATAGGGATTTGACAATTTCATGGTTAGATGATATATTATTTGAGCTGGCTTATTTAAGTTAGTTCATTCGGAGGATTAGCTCAGTTGGGAGAGCATCTGCCTTACAAGCAGAGGGTCACAGGTTCGAGCCCTGTATCCTCCATATGCGGATGTGGCGGAATTGGCAGACGCGCAAGATTTAGGATCTTGTATCTTTTGATGTAAGGGTTCAAGTCCCTTCATCCGCATTAATATTATTTGAAAAAAGTGTTGACAATTCACTATGGTTCAGGTAATATTAATAATCGTTGATAGCAATTGAATAGCTAAAGATATGCGGAAGTAGTTCAGTGGTAGAACATCACCTTGCCATGGTGGGGGTCGCGG
>DGYFI06203__coassemble_1164_pt1 | contig 26914 bp, 24 predicted proteins | sample DGYFI06203__metabat2_high_PE_014 | metagenome-assembled genome bin DGYFI06203 | reverse complement strand
CCTTTATGGGTTTTCTTGTCCACTTAAATGTTCAACTTATATTTTACAATCTGCCAAGATAAAAACGCCACAATTTTTTACTGATCGCTGTTGATGAGCACGACGGTACTGGTGCTGGTGAGCCGGTCCTGGTTGTACACTTCTGCGTGCCAGGTTTGGGTTCGCCGGCCGCACTTAATGGGGGTAGCAATTGTTTTAATCGTGCCGCTGGTCACCGGTCGCAGGTGCTGTGTGTTAATATTAAGACCGATGGCAATTCTATCCTGGTTGTGATCCCGCAGCCACTGGTTAGCACCGAGGGACGCGGCAGTTTCCGCCAGGACGGCGTTGATCCCGCCATGGACGATCCCGTACGGCTGCTTGAGCTGGTCGGTGACCGCGACGGTTATGACGGTTTGGTCGGCGGTGACTGATTGGATTTGAATGCCTAAGTTTTCTAGTAGATTCATTGTAATGACCTCACTTGTAAAGGAGTAAGTTAATAATGACAGAAGTTAATTGGCAACCGGTAAAAGAGTATTCTGAAATTATCTTCGAACGGGCGGGTAAGATCGCTAAAATCACGATGAACCGTCCAGAACGGCGGAATGCGTTTACCCCGGTTACTATTCAAGAGATGATCGACGCATTTACTATTTGTCGTGATGATAGCACAATTGGCGTGATTATCCTAACCGGAGCAGGCGACTTGGCCTTTTCATCCGGTGGTGATCAGGGGGTCCGGGGCAACGGCGGCTATGTTGGTCCCGACAAGATTGCCCGCCTGAATGTTCTTGACCTCCAGCATCTGATCCGGATTATCCCGAAACCAGTAATTGCGATGGTTAAGGGCTGGTCAGTCGGCGGCGGGAATATTCTCCAGCTGGTCTGCGACTTGACGATTGCGGCGGACAACGCTAAGTTTGGTCAAACTGGTCCGAAGGTCGGCAGTTTTGACGCTGGCTATGGTTCCGGCTACCTGGCCCGGGTAATTGGCCACAAGCGCGCCAAGGAAGTCTGGTTCCTCAACCACTTCTACACGGCGGAAGAAGCCTACCAGATGAACTGGATCAACAAGGTAGTGCCACTGGACCAGGTCGAATCGGTCACCTTAGACTGGTGTAACGAGATCCTCCAGAAGTCACCAACCGCCCTGCGCTTTATTAAGGCGGCGATGAATGCTGACACGGATGGCCTGGCCGGCTTGCAACAGCTCGGCGGGGATGCCACCATGCTCTTCTACACGACCGATGAGGGCAAGGAAGGTCGGGATGCTTTCAATGAGAAGCGCAAGCCAGACTTTGACCAGTTCCCGAAGTTCCCATAGGGGTCGGTAATATGCAGACGCAAAATTGGTTATTGAAACAGGCGGCTACCCAGCCTGACCGGGTGGCGGTCGATGATGGCACCACCCAGCTGACGTTTGCCCAGCTCCGGGACCGGGTTGCCCAGCTTGCCGGCCAGCTAGACCAGCTGGCACCAGGTGACAAGGTTGGCTTACTCACGATTAACCGGCTGGTGGGGTACCTGGCGGCCCTGGCAATCATTTGCAGTGGCCGGACGGTGGTGTGGTTGAACTGGCGTCTGGCTAACGAAGAGTTAAGTCGGCAAGTTGCGGATAGCCAACTGCACTGTTGCCTGGTGGCCGATGAACTGTGGCGGCCGGAAATGGGGGCAGACTTTATTCGCCTGCAAAAATTGGCGAAAATTACGGCGGCCCCCGCGGCCCTCGTCCCGACCTTTAACAGCGACCGGGTCGCCAGCATTATGTATACTTCCGGGACGACCGGGAAACCGAAGGGGGTTTTGCAGACCTTTGGCAACCACTTCTATTCGGCGGTTTCCTCAGCGTTGAACCTGGGACTGACCGGTCAGGATGAGTGGCTGTGCGTTGCACCGATTTTCCACATTAGCGGCTTTTCAATCATGATGCGGGGGCTTATTTATGGGATGACCGTTCGGCTGGTTGCCCAATTTCGGCCCGCCGCGATTGAGCAAATTCTGGCTGCAGAACCGGTCACCATCATGTCGGTAGTACCGTTCATGCTAAAAAAGCTGGTCAGCCAGCGTCAGGCAAGCGGGCAGAAGTACCAGGCCGCGTTCCGGTGCATGCTCCTTGGCGGCGGCACCCTCGACCGTGATACCCTGGACCAGTGTCAGCAGCTGGGGATTCCGGTCGTCCAGTGCTATGGCATGACGGAAACTTGTTCGCAGGTGATTGCATTGCGAGCCAGTGACGCCTTAACCAAAATCGGCTCCGTGGGGCAACCGCTCTTTACCACCCGCCTGAAACTCGCCGCGGATGGTGAAATCCTGTTGAAGACACCGGCGTTAACGCCGGGCTACCTCAACTTGCCCGTCAAACTTCCCGCCAAGATGGTGGACGGCTGGTACCGAACTGGCGATATTGGGCATCTGGACAAGGATGGATACCTCTACGTTGACGGCCGGGCTGACGAGATGATGATCTCGGGTGGAGAGAACATCTTTCCCCAGGAAGTCGAGCAGGTTTACCTGCGTTATCCCGGCATCCGTCAGGTGGCGGTAGTTGGACAGCCAGACGCGGAATGGGGCGAAGTACCCGTGGCCTTTGTTGTCAGCGACCAGCCCTTGGATCAAGCTCAGCTCGTGGCGTTTGGCTACCAGCACCTGGCTCACTATAAGGTGCCGCGCCGGTACCTGCGGGTGGCTAAACTGCCAACGAATGCTAGTGGTAAAATTCAGCGCTACTTGTTAAGAAAACAACTGTAAGTAATTAAAAACCGGTTGGCGAAGCTGAAATTCGCTAACCGGTTTTTACGTTTTAAACCTGGTACTGGGCAAAGCGCTGGGCATCCTGGGGTGACATTTCCACCGTCAGGAGCGTGCCATCATTGCGGTACTCGGTATCAAGAATGTTCGTGTGCTCGTTAAGGTAGGAGACTTGCTGCCCCGCTGAAAACGGCAGGAGCAGTTTCGCTTCGACATAGTCCTTGAAGAGGTGTTTGCGGATAACATCTACCAAGAGGTCTAGCGATTCCTCCTGCTTAGCGGAAATCACGACCTGGTCGTCCCCTTCCAGGACCGGGAATTCAATCTCGGTCTTATCAGCCTTGTTGAAGACGTTGACCATCGGGATGTTGTCGATTCCAATCTGCTTGAGTGTCTCCTTAGTGGTCTGCATCATCTCTTCGTAGTTGGGATCGGAGTAGTCGATCACTTGGATCAGCAGGTCGGCGTTGGCTGCTTCGGCGAGGGTGGACTTGAACGATTCCACCAGGTTGGTTGGCAGCTTGCTGACAAAACCAGCCGTATCGCTGAGCAGGAAATCCTTTTTGCCGGGAAGAGTCAACCGCCGGACACTGGTGTCCAGAGTGGCAAAGAGCATGTCCTTTTCAAAAACAGTCTTGTCTTCCACCGTTCCGTAGCGCCGTACCAGCCCATTCATGATGGTCGACTTGCCAGCATTGGTGTAACCAACGAGGGCGGCCGTAGGAATGTTGCTCTTGGCCCGCTGCTTGCGCTTCGTCTCTTCAGATTTATCGATTGCTGCCAGTTCATGCCGCAGGTGGGTGATTTGGTGCTGAATCGTCCGGCGATCCATTTCCAGCTTGGTTTCACCGGCACCACGGTTGGTAAAGCCGCTTCCGCCACCGGTCTGCTGGTCGAGGCGCTGGCTGGCACTGGTTTGCAAGCGGGGCAGCCGGTATTGCAGTTCAGCAATTTGCACCTGGAGCTTGGCTTCCTTAGTCTGAGCCCGGGTGGCAAAAATTTCTAAAATCAGCGCCGTCCGGTCCAGAATCCGCTTGCCGGTTTCGTCTTCGAGGTTCCGGAGCTGGCTCGGCGAAAGCTCATCATTGGTAATGATTGTTGCCACGTCATTGGCGGCCGCCAGTTCGGCAATTTCAGCGACCTTCCCCTTGCCAAAGTAGGTGGCCGGATTAGGCCGGTCGATTACCTGGTCGACCCGCTGGACGACCTCCATGTGGTTGGCCTGGGCGAGTTCGGCTAGTTCAGTCATTGAATAATTATAATTATCCTGACCGGTGTCCAGTCCGGTGATGATTACACGTTCATCGTTTTGTATCGTAGTATCCATTTAAGAGTATTGTTCCCCCTTTGCGGATAAAGTTTATTCTGGTAATTCAAGTTGGTTGTAAAAGTCAACGTGGGTATCAGCCGGTGTCAGGGTCAACCGGGTCATACTCCCATTCTTGACCGATTCAGTGGTGTGGTAGCCGTAGTGTTCAGCGATTGACCGAATCGTTACCCCATGGGAAACCACGACCGCGGTCGAGCCATCCGGCAGGGAACGCAGGTGGTCAATGCCCTTGCTGACCCGGTTCCAAAATTGAACGTGGTTTTCAGCGTCCTTGTAAGGGTCGGCCGCGGCTACCCGGTCCTTTAACGTGTCCGGGCCGAGTTTGCTAAACATGTCGGCAAAGTTGTCGAACCCGGTCTCGGCACCTAGGAAATTAGTTAACATGGCGGAATCCAGCCCCTCAAAGAAACCAAAAAATTCTTCCCGGAACGCGGGCGTGGGGGTAGGTGCCTTGATCTTAGAATTGTTGCTAGCAGCCAGCAGCAAGCGGGCGGTTTCCATCGTCCGGGCGAGGTCGCTGCTAAATAGGTAGTCGAAGCCTACCCCGCTCAGGACCTTACCAGTTCGCTTGGCATCTGTTTGCCCCTGGCTGGTCAGGGGAGCATCTGACCAGCCTTGGACACGGTGGTAGCGGTTGAGGTAGGTTTGACCATGACGAACAAAATAAACGGTAATTGCCATTTTGGGTAAAACTCCTTTAAATCATAAAAATACTATTCATATTTTACCATGAATGGCTGCCAAACCGCACTAAAGAACCCTAGAGCATTCGATTCCGTTTAATAATTTTTTGTCGGAGCACTTTGATTCCCCACATTCCGGCCCCGGCCAGAACAGCACAGGAGGCCATTGCCAAAATCACGAGGGAGAAGTGCTCTTTGACCAGGGGAATCGAGCCGAAGAAGTAACCAACGCCGCAGCCCAGAGCTACCCACAAGGCCACGCCGACAAAGTTGCCGATGGTGAAATGGCGGAAGGGGTAGTGCATCATGCCTGAGATGGTGGGGATAAAGGAACGAATTAGGGGCACAAAACGACCGAACGCCACGGCCCAGAAGCCGTAGCGGTTTAAATATTCTTTAGCGGTCAACATCCGGGGGCCCGCCAGCCGTTTTTCAATCCAGTGCCAGCGGGAGAGACTGTGACCAATCCAGTAATTGACGGAGTCGCCGATAAAGGCCGCCAGGAAAAAGACGGGGACGACGATGTGCATTTTCAAAATCGGGTGGACGGCGATAAAGGAGCTGGTCAGAAACACCAGTGAACCGCCCGGGAGCCAGGGGAAGACCACCAAGCCGGTTTCCATGAACACAATCACGAAGAGGATGAGATAGCTCCACGGCCCCAGCCATTCGAACATCGGGATGAGTACTTCTGCAATGTGGGTCAGTACGTAAAAAAGATGGGCCATGTGGCAACTCCTTTCTGTAATTTATAGCCTAGTATATTAATTGTAGGGGCCCGCGCCAGTTTTGACTAGCAGTTCGCTCGAAAATTAAACCACCCTTAAATAATTGCTAGCCGGCTAATTACTACCGGAGAAACGGCAAGGAATGCTATAATAATATAACGATTTTAAAAACCGGAAAGGTAGGAATAGTCAGTGGCTGAAAAAGCAATAAAGGAACAGGAACAACAGCACCTTGAGCACGTACTCACTGAAATCAAAAAGGCAAAGACCCGGGCAGAGGAACGGATCAAGACCGCCAAAAATGATATTGAGGATATTAACCAGCAGACTAATGATATCCACCTAAACACTACCACCTACTCTGGAATGATGGACACCGCCATGTCCTTTCGGGCCCAGCAGCAAATGCTGGACGAGCGGCATAATAGCTGGCAGCACGCTGCCGACCACTTGGCAACGCTGCGGCGGTTGGAGCAGAAACCGTACTTCGCGCGGATTGACTTTAAGGAGAAGGGCGCTGACAAGCCGGAGTCAGTCTATATCGGCCTGGCCTCGTTTAGCGACCAGCCGGACCACTTCCTGGTTTATGACTGGCGGGCCCCGATTTCGTCCGTTTACTACGAGGGCAAGCTCGGCCAGGTCAGCTATGAAACGCCGGTGGGTCCCCAAGAGGTCGACCTGACTCTTAAACGGCAGTTTCAGATCAAGGACGGCACGATCGTCACCATCTTTGACACCGACGAGCAGGTTGGTGACCAGATGCTGCTGGAAGCCCTCGGCAACCACTCCAGTACCAAGATGAAGAGTATCGTCACGACCATCCAACGGACGCAAAACGAAATCATCCGAGATACCAAGGACGACCTCCTCTTTGTTCAGGGAGCGGCGGGCTCTGGTAAAACCGCGGCGGTTCTGCAACGGGTTGCCTGGCTGCTCTACCGTTACCGGGGGCACCTGACCTCCTCCCAGGTAGTCCTCTTTTCACCCAACCAGCTCTTCAACGACTACATCGACCAGGTCTTGCCGGAGCTGGGTGAACATAACATGGTCCAGATGACCTACTTCCAGTTTGCCAATCGGCGGGTTCCAGGACTCCATGTCCAAACGCTTGCCCAGCGCTTTGCAGCCAGCCAGGATGAGGCGAATAAGAATGCCCAGCGGCTGCTAACCAGTCTACACTACTTTGAGGCAACGGGCCGGTACGCCAAGCATTTAGGTCACGCCAACATGCGCTTCCGGAACATCATGTTCAACGGCAAGGTCTTTATCAGCAAGGACAAGATTCGGGAAATTTACTATTCCTTTAACAACAACTACAAGCTCGGCAACCGCTTAGACGGCACGAAGGAGGAGCTGATTAAGTACCTCAACCACCGGGTCAGCACGGAAATGCGGAGCAAGTGGGTTGAGGAGCGGGTCCAGAGCCTGAGCAAGGAGGAGCTGGACACCCTCTTTGCGAACGAACCACGGGAATTTGAGAGTGATGATAAGGAGTTTAAGTTCCTGGCCCGGAAGATTGTCATGCAAGCCTTTGAGCCAATCAAGCGGGCGATCAACCATAACCAGTGGCTCAACATCAATGGCCAGTACCTCCACCTCCTCAGGGCGACACCCAAGCTGGTTAACTTGGCGGATTACGGCTTGACGGCCGACCAGTGGCAGGCCTTCGTTGACCAGACCAAGGAGGGGCTGAAGAAGCGGCAGATCAGCGCAACGGGGATTACCATCTACCTCTACCTGTACGACCTAATTACGGGGAAGCACGGTCAACGCGACATCCGCTACGTCTTTGTCGACGAGGTCCAGGATTATGACCCTTACCAGCTGGCCTACCTCAAGTTCCGCTTTCCACGGGCTAAGTTTACCCTGCTGGGGGACCTCAACCAGGCCATCTTTACCCACGAAAACAGCAAGAGTCTCCTCCGCCAGCTGAGTACGATGTTTGATCCGGAGAAAACCAGGGTCGTTCAGCTAACGAAGTCCTACCGGTCGACTAAGCAGATTACCGACTTCACCAAGCACATCCTGCTAGACGGAGAGGCGATTGAAGCCTTTGACCGGAATGGTGACTTGCCGCAGGTCATCGAAAGCGGGACTTTTGACGGCAGCGTGGACGCCCTGGTGGCAACCCTGCAAAAGTACCAGCAGGAGCATGACCAGGTTGCCATCATCGGCAAGACCCTTGAGGACAGCGAGCAGTTGTTCAAGGCCCTTGAGCAGCGGGGCGTCAAGACGACCCTGATCCGGACGGAAAACCAGCGGCTGGTTAAGGGGACGATTATTGTCCCGTCATTTCTGGCGAAGGGACTGGAGTTTGACGCCGTTATCGTCTGGAACGCCAACGACCAGCAGTACCACGGGGATGATGAGCGCCAGTTGCTCTACACGATTTGTTCCCGGGCGATGCACGAGCTGACCCTGACCGCAGTCGGGAAGGTGACACCGTTGCTGGACCGGGTGCCGGCTGACGAATATGAGTTGATTAATAAATAAGCAAAACGGCTGTGGAACGCGTTCCACAGCCGTTTATTGTTATTAAAACATTTTTCTTTTCAAAACCACCAAGCTCCGCAGGTCAACTTCCATAATGGCGTTGGCGACTAGCAGGATAACCCCGCCGATGACCAGTTGCGGAGTTAGGGGGTCGTAGCCCATAATGACGGACATCACACTAGCAAAGAAGGATTCCAGCATTAAAATTAACCCCGCCGTAGTGGCGTCGGTATGAGCTTGACCGGTAATCTGCATTCCCTGGGCTAAGAACGTGATCCCGATAGTGAGAATTGCCAATGGAATCAGTGCTTGCCCCCAGTGGACACTGCCCAAACTAGGACGCTCAAAGAGGAAGGTGGTAATCCAGCCGAAGGTTCCCTGGCACAGCCCAATCATGAAAATAATCACCCAGGGACTGGACGCGTGTGGGGCATACTTGGCGAAGAAAATAATTTGCCCGGCCCAGAAGAAGGTGGAAACGAGGGTCAAAAAGTCGCCGTACTGGAGGTGGAAATGTCCGGCAAAGACGTTGGTCAGGATTGCCATTCCAAGGATTGACAGGCTAATCGAAAGGTAGGCCTTTCGCTGGGGACGTTCCCGCCAGAAGAGCCAGAGGAGGAAGGGCGCCACGACGATGTACATGGTCGTCAAGAAGGCGTTCTTCGCTGGGGTCGTGTAGCGGAGGGCATCGGTCTGCAAGTAGTAGCCCAAGAAGTTGATGGTGCCGATGACCAGGCCGAGGCGGAAGTCAACCCAGGTCATGTGCCGGATCTTCTTGAAGAAAATTAGGCCGCCTGCTAGTACACACATGGTCCCCCGGCAGGCGTTGATCAGGCCGGAGTGCATCCCCGCCTCCACTGTGAGCTTGGCAAAGACGTAGCTGCTCCCCCAGAGGATGGCGACGATAAACAACATTAAATCTGCTTGGCGTTTGTTAATTGACATAGTAAACGATTTTCCCTTCCACAAATTACAACCACCAATCTTAACATCTTCACGCGGGAAGCGTAAGTGGCTGTAAGCGGTGCCGGCGCAAAAAGTTGCCCGTAATCTTAAATTTTTTGAAAAATAGGCTTTTGTCAATTGCCTTTAACGCTTAGAATGTATTATTGTTAATGCTGATACTTTTTATGGAGGAACTAATCAATGAAAACAGCGTTGCAGAAGTTGCGCCGCGGCTTAAACACTAAGCTCGGGTTCTTTCTGCTCGTCGTGCTCTTATTCTGTATTAAGAGTTACTGGGCATATCAGAATGAATTCAACCTTGGCGTGAAGGGGAGCATGCAACACTTCTTACTGGCCTTTAATACGATCCCAGGGGCCTTGGTCTTCCTGGGAATCGCGCTGTACTTTAGGGGACGGCTGTCCTATTGGCTAATGCTGATTATTAATGCATTACTGTCAACCTGGCTGTTCTCCAATATTTTATACTACCGGGAGTTTTCCGACTTTATCACCTTTAATGTGATCAAGGGGTCGGGAGCGGCTTCCAATAACCTGGGAAAGAGTTTGATGGAGATTATCCGCCCGGAGGACTTCCTGGTATATGCGGACGTCATTATCCTTGCCCTGGTATTGCTCTTCCACTTGATCCGGGTGGATATGCGGCGCTTTAAAATTCGCTATGCGATGACGGTGACCGCCCTCGGTTTCGTCCTGTTTGGTGCGAACTTGGGGATGGCGGAGTCAGACCGTTCCCAGCTGCTGACGCGGACCTTTGATAATAACTACATTGTGAAGTACCTCGGCTTGCAGGCTTACACGATTTACGACGGGGTTAAGACCACCCATAATAGCGTGGTTAAGGCCCGGGCCGACCAGGATCAGCTGAAACCAGTCCTGAACTTCATCCACCACAACTACGCGGGGCCTAATGTCCAGTATGAAGGAGTGGCAAAGGGGAAAAACATCTTTGTCATTCACCTGGAAAGTCTCCAACAGTTTATGATTGATTACAAGCAGGATGGCCAGGAGGTAATGCCGAACCTGAACAAGCTCTACCACGCGAGCGACACGCTGGCCTTTGATAACTTCTTCCACCAGGTTGGTCAGGGGAAGACCGCCGACGCGGAAATGATGCTGGAAAACTCGTTGTACGGTTTGCCAGAAGGGTCCGCGATGGTTACTGACGGAACGACTAATACCTTCCAGTCCGCACCGGCCCTCCTCCATCAGAAACTAGGCTATACGACGGCCTCCTTCCACGGGGATGTCCCAAGTTTTTGGAACCGTGACAATGCCTACAAATCATTTGGCTACCAGTACTTCTTTAGCAAGGAGTACTACCCGAAGACCAAGGATTACGATGCCGGCTACGGGATGAAGGATAAGATTTTCATGAAGGAGAGCGCCCACTATATCGAGCAGCTTCCGCAGCCGTTCTACGCGAAGCTGATTACGGTGACGAACCACTACCCGTACATCTTGGATAAGCAAAATAAGGATATCCAGCCGTGGAACACCGGTGATGACACCGTAGATCCGTACGTACAGACGGCGCGCTACCTTGATGAGTCCCTCGGCGAATTCCTCGACTACCTGGACAAGTCCGGGCTGCGGCAAAACAGCGTTCTGATCCTGTATGGTGACCACTACGGGATTTCCAACAACCACCAGCCAGCGATTGCCCAGATCCTTCACAAGAAGAAGGTTACCAACTACGACCTGGCAATGTTTCAAAAGGTACCATTTATGATTAATATGCCGGGCCTCAAGGGTGGAATTGATCACACTTACGGTGGTGAAATCGATGTGCTGCCGACCATCGAAGACCTGCTGGGAATCAGTTCTAAAAACTACATTCAGTTTGGTCAAGACCTGCTTTCTCCAGGACGGAACCAGATTGTGCCATTCCGGAATGGTGACTGGGTAACGCCAAAGTACACTAAGTACAATGGTGACTACTACTACACCAAGAACGGTAAGCAGATTACCAAGGCGACAGCTAAGCAGAAGAAGGAATTTAGCAAGATTCAAAAGTACGTTACCACGGACCTTGGCCTCTCCGACCGGGTCGTCAACGGTGACCTGCTCCGCTTCTACAAGTTGCCAGGCTTTAAGAAGGTTGATAAGAAGGACTACACTTATAACCTGAAGAAGAGCTTGCGCAACCTGCAAGACGCACAAAAGAAGCAGAAAACCAGTGTGAAGACGAAGAATAATAATCAGACAACGATTGACGACTATTCGACGGACGCACCTGAGCTAAAGGATTATCCTAAGCTGAACTTCCCGAAGCCATAATGACAGAGAATGCAGAGACAGTGATAAACTGTTTCTGCTTTTTTAATTCTTTATTGTTGACAAATGTAAACACTAAACTTATAGTTACAATTGTAAACTAAAACGGAAGAGGGGCGAATAGATGAAAGACGTGGTAGAACAAGAGAGTGCAATTACAGATGCCGAGTGGGAAGTCATGCGGATTATCTGGACACTGGGTAAGGCCCACAGCAACAAGGTGATTACTGAACTTCAGGCTGAGTGTGATTGGACCGAATCAACAATCAAAACCCTGCTGCGCCGGTTGGTGAAAAAGGGCCTGTTGCGGACCGAGCCGGACGGGCGGCGCTTTATCTATATTCCGACCGTCAGTCAGACAGCGATGATGTCGCAAATGGCGCGGCAGTTTCTTGATAAGTTGTGTGATATGCACAAGGGTGAAATCTTGCTACAGCTGCTGAAGGATTCCCCGGTTTCGCAAACGGACCTGGCAGCCATGCGCAAGGTAATCGATGAAAAGGCGCAGACGGCGCCCGAAACAGTTCCTTGTAACTGCCTGTATAAGGGTGAACATTTTTGTTAATGAGGTGAAAAAATGAATATTAGTCAACTCCTGGTGCTGATTGTGGGCCTGTTAGCAATCGCCTTTATCCTGTGGTGGTTCTTGGGCAAGCATACGGAAGCGGTCGGCCAGTCAACGGTGGTTGATGACGTCCAAAACGCGACCATCGTGGTCGACGGCGGCTATTCCCCGGCGACCGTGGTGCTGAAAAAAGGCGTCCCAGCCGAGGTTAACTTTGAGATGCATGATTCGACGGCCTGCCTGTCGCACGTCGTTTTTGAGCAACTTGGGGTCAATAAAGACTTGACGAAACAAAAGGTGACGTCGATTAAAATCCCGACGGATAAGAAAGAAACGTTTAATTTTGCTTGTGGTATGGATATGTTTCACGGAAAAGTCGTTGTAAAATAATGAGTATTTTTTCAAAAGAACAGAGTAAAAAAGTTGCCGTCAATGCTGCTAACCATGGCTATAAGCCGGAGGTGGTGACCTTTAAGCAGGGCAAGCCGGCACAGTTGAAATTTATTCCTTCTGACAACATGGGCTGCATGAATGAAGTCGTCTTCAAGGACCTTGACGTCGACGTGAAGCTCGATAGTCAAAAGGAGGTTACCGTTAATATTCCGACCGACCAGCCCGGCACCTACAATTATGCTTGCGGTATGGATATGTTCCACGGAAAGGTGGTCGTAAAGTGATGAAGCTGACTAACATCCAGCGTTTCTGGATTTCCTTTATCCTGGCAATCCCGATGCTCGTCCAGATGTTAGCGATGCCCTTTCACTGGATGATGCCCACCTACAACTGGATTGCCCTAGTCACGACGACCATTATCATGCTGATTTCGGCGGCCCCATACTGGAAGAGCGCGATTGGGGCCTTTAAGAAGCACAGTGCCAACATGAACACCCTGGTAGCGGCCGGGACTGCCGTGGCCTACTTTTATAGTATTTTTGCGATGGCGACCGGCCGCCCGGTTTACTTTGAAAGTGCGGCCTTTGTGACCGTCTTCGTCCTGCTTGGTGACGCAATGGAGGAGAAAATGCACAACAACGCTTCCAATGCCCTTGGCAAGCTGATGGGACTCCAGGCCAAGGATGCTGAGGTGCTGAAGGACGGCCAATTCGTTAAGGTACCGCTGGACCAGGTCCAAGTTGGTGACTTAATCCGGGTTAAGCCGGGTGAAAAGGTCCCAGTTGACGGCCAAATCACCGCGGGTTCCTCCACTATCGACGAGTCGATGGTCACCGGGGAAAGTATTCCAGTGGTGAAAAAAGTCGGGGATACAGTTGTTGGTTCTACGATCAACCGTAACGGGACAATTACCTTCAAAGCGACCAAAATTGGCTCTGATACCATGCTGGCCCAGATTGTCGACATGGTAAAGAAAGCCCAGACGAGCCACGCCCCGATCCAGAACCTGACCGACAAGATTTCCAACATCTTCGTGCCTGCGGTGCTTGTAATCGCCATTTTAACTTTCGTCATCTGGTATTCCTTCCTCGACGCTACGACAGTGCAAGCGATGCTGTTTGCCGTATCCGTGGTAGTGATTGCCTGCCCATGTGCGCTCGGTTTGGCGACCCCAACGGCGCTGATGGTGGGGACCGCCCGTAGTGCCAAGATGGGTGTGCTCATCAAGAATGGGGAAGTGCTCCAGGAAGTCAGTGACCTGGACACGGTCGTCTTTGATAAGACCGGGACGATTACTGTCGGTAAGCCTCAGGTGACGGATATCATCGGGGATACTAAGCAGGTTCTGCAAGTTGCCGCCAGCCTAGAAGAATCCTCCGAACACCCGCTGGCAACGGCAATCATGAAGCGGGCCGCGGATGATGGCTTGAACATTGAACAGGTCCGTGAATTTGCGGCCATCGAAGGGAAAGGCGTCCGGGCCGAGTACCAGGGTCAGGAAGCCTTCGTCGGCAGTGAACGCCTCCTCGAGGAAATTAATATTTCCCGGGAAATGAAAATGACGGCGGAGAAGTTGCAAAGTGAAGCCAAGACGGTAGTCTACGTTGGCTTAGCGGGGAACATTATCGGCCTAATTGCCATTCAAGATGTCCCGAAGGCTAGTTCGCCAGAAGCAATTAAGGAGTTGAGGGCCCGGGGACTCAAAACGGTGATGCTGACCGGTGATAATGCGGCGGTCGCTCAAGCAATTGCTGACCAGGTCGGCATCGACCAGGTGATTGCTGGCGTCTTGCCAAACGAAAAGGCCCAGCATATCAAGAAACTCCAGAATGCGGGTGCTAGGGTGGCCTTTGTCGGTGACGGAATCAATGATGCCCCAGCCCTCTCGACGGCAGACGTTGGGATCGCCATGGGTTCCGGAACGGATATCGCAATTGATTCCGGTGGCATTGTCTTGGTTCAAAATGATTTGCGTGGGGTCGTACGGGCTTTAGATATTTCCAAGAAGACCTTTAACCGGATTAAGCTGAACCTCTTCTGGGCGCTGGTTTACAACACGGTCGGGATCCCGATTGCCGCCGGCTTGTTTACGGCGGTCGGCTTCCAACTCAGTCCGGAGCTGGCGGCCTTGGCGATGGCATTTTCATCAGTATCGGTCGTTACTTCATCACTGCTGCTCAATAAAACCAAAATTGCCGCTGATGATCCGGCAACTGCATAATAAAAAGTGGATTGGTTGCCTGCTGGGTACCGGTCCACTTTTTGTTTTCACTATTTAAGATTGTATGTGACTTAACAAACTGGGCCAATAAGGTCTGGCAGCCGTCCCGACTAAGCAACATGAAAGCAAGATTAACCTAATGTTTCTGCTTCCTAAACAGCTTGTTATTGTATTCTCAATCTAATCGGCGTATTCTTAATTTATGTTTATTATTGATAGATAAAGGGGATGGCAAGCTGTGCTGTTTCTTGGTGGGGTGCCCTAATTGGGCTAGCCATTGCAATTATTTTGATTTTAAGAAAAGTCGATGCGGTGTACTCGCTGCTCATTGGTGCAATTATTGGCTCACTGGTTGGTGGCGCCAGTCTGTTGCAGACCGTTAATATTCTGGTGAAGGGTTCCCAGAGTGTTATGGGGACGGTCGTTCGGGTCCTGGCCGCCGGAGTGTTAGCCGGCGTGATGATGGATTCGGGGGCTGCCAACACGATTGCCCGGACCATTGTTGGCAAGATGGGTGACCGGATAGCGATCCTAGCCCTGGCCTTAGCCACGATGGTGATCACCGCGGTTGGCGTTTTTATCCCGGTCGCGGTGCTAATCGTGGCACCGATTGCACTGGAGGTCGGCGAACGGAGCCATATTTCAAAACTCGCCTTGCTGGTTGCCCTTTCTGGTGGTGGCAAGGCCGGCAACATTATTTCGCCAAACGCGAACACGATTGCGGCGGCGAAGGGTTTTGGCCTCAACCTCAGTCAGGTCATGATTGCTGACTTCATTCCAGCGGTTGTGGCGTTAATCGTGACGGTGATCGTTACTTCACTGATTAAACATAAGGGTGACGCGGTCTTGCCAGCTGACCTGGCCGATAATCCCCAGATTGAGCAAGAAGATTTGCCATCCCTGGGCTCCTCGTTAGTTACGCCAATCATCGCGGTTGCTTTGCTATTGATTAACCCGATTGGCCAGCTCCTGCATGTGCACTGGATGAGTACGATTGACTTAGATGCGACCTACGTCCTGCCATTTGCCGCGATTATCGGGGCATTAGCAATGCACAAGGGGAAAAGGATTCGTGAATATGCCCAGACCGGGATGGTGAAGATGACGCCGGTGGTCATGATCTTGATTGGTGCCGGGGCAATTGGGGCGACGATTACCGAATCGAGCCTGCCGCAGCTACTGATTTCCGCAATCAAGGTCAGCCACATTTCCGGGGTCTTCCTAGCGCCACTTTCTGGTATTTTAATGGCTGGTGCCGCGGCATCTACTTCGACCGGTGTTATCCTGGCTACTGGTTCCTTCTCCAAGGCAATTTTGGGTTTTGGGGTCCAGCCATTAGCAGCGGCAGCGATGGTTCACACGGGGGCAATCGTAATCGACCAGCTGCCCCAGGGGAACTACTTCCACGTCACTGCAAACGCCATGAACATGGACATCAAGCAGCGGTCACAGGGAATCTTATACGAAGCGATTTGTGGGGGCTCGGCTTGTCTGACCGCCACGGTTCTATATGGTTTCCTGCACTTGATTTAATAGCCGGTAAGGAGGAATTATGATGAAGATTGTGATTGCACCGGACTCATTTAAGGGTTCGCTGACTGCCAAGCAGGTAGCTGAAGCGATTCGGACCGGTGTCGCCCGGATCTTTCCGAAAGCAGATTATGAGCTGGTCCCCATGGCTGATGGCGGGGAGGGAACCGTCCAATCGCTAGTCGATGCTACGCGGGGCCACCTGATGAAGAAAAGGGTTCACAACCCGCTGAACGAACTGAGCGAGGCCTACTATGGCATCCTGGGTGATGGCCGGACGGCGGTAATCGAAATGGCTCAGGCTAGTGGCATTCAGTATGTTAACGACCAGACGCATAACCCAATGATTGCGACGACTTATGGTACCGGAGAATTAATGCTCGACGCACTGAACCATGGCGTCAGAAAGATTATTCTCGGGATTGGGGGCTCAGCTACCAACGACGGCGGCGCGGGGATGGCCCAAGCACTTGGCGCCCACTGGCTGGATGCGAGTGGGAATGAACTCCCGCTCGGCGGTGGCGCCCTCGACCGACTTGCCCGGATTGATGTCCGTGATTTAGATCCCCGAATCCAAGCTACCCAGGTATTGATTGCATCGGACGTTACCAACCCTCTGACCGGGAAGGAGGGGGCTTCCGCGGTATTTGGACCGCAGAAGGGCGCAACTCCGGAAATGGTCAGCATCCTGGACCGAAACCTGCACCACTACGCGGAGATCATTAAACGAGACCTCCACCTGGACCTTGAACAACGGCCGGGTGCCGGCGCCGCTGGGGGCCTTGGAACCGGCCTAATGGCCTTTACCAATTCCGAGATGGCCCGGGGAATTGACCTGGTTGTTGAATTTACCAAGCTCAAGGAACGGGCGGTGGATGCCGACCTGGTCTTTACCGGCGAAGGTGGCATTGATTTCCAGACCAAATTTGGTAAGACGCCATATGGGGTCGCACTGGCAACGAAGGCGGTGGCTCCGCAGGCACCCGTCATTGTGCTGGCCGGCAACGTTGGCAAGGGGATTGACAGCTTGTACGGTCAAGAAGCAATGGACGCGATTTTTGCAACCCCCGTGGGAGCGAAGCCGTTGGAACAGGCGATTGCAGATGGACCGCACGATATCGCACTGACGGCAGAAAACGTTGCTCGACTCATCAAAACAGTGAAAAATTAACAACGAAGGCCACAGTGCGGATCAGGGGATGATGCGCGCTGTGGCCTTGTTCGTTATTATTTTCTTTCAGCCTACTGCCATTCCTGCTGGTCAAAGGCCATTTGCCAAAACTGCTCCTCGTAGTAGCAGGAAATTTGAAATGCCCGGGTCATTTGCTGGCGGCCAAGTTCGTCGACACTCGCGGCTTGCTGGTTGACGATCGCCTTCATTTGTTCCGTGCTGGTAGTGAAATCTGCGGCGGTGTAGCTGTCAAAGAACTCCTGGTACAGGTGAACCGGGCTGTGCTTGACGGCTAAACGCTGGGCCAGCTCACTGTACAGCCAGTAGCAGGGAAGGAGACCGGCGGTAGCAGCTGCGGCGCCGTAACGGTCTAGCTGGTAGTACATATGGGTGATGTAGGAGTATGCGTTAGGGGCGACGGGAGTTTCTTGCAGTTCCTGTGTGCCCAGGCCGATTTCCCTGTGCATCCGTTGGCGGGCAGCGTCTTCTCCTTCTCCGAGGTGGCTTAAAATCGCGCCTTCGTTTGCTGGCAAGTGGGTCGCAATTTCCTGGTGGAGCCGGTTAAAGGCCGTCAGGTAGTGGTTGTCCTGAATTAGGTAGTAGCGGAAGGTCGTGAGAGGCAGGTCACCGCTGCTGAGCTGCAGAATGAAGGGAGCGCGAGCGCTCGTTTCGGTAGTTTGGTTAATTGTCGCTGTTAAAGTAGTGGTAAAAACAGTCATGGCAATACTCCTTGTTGGTTTTTCTTAATTATAAGCTAGATTATCCCCCGCAGGTTAACCTAAATTTGCTATACTGGTGAAAGATTGCGTCTAGCGCTTGCTAAAAATAGTGAAAGCTCGAACAAAATGGTATGTTGGACGAAATGTGCTATGATTGATAGTAAACGCTTACAAATAGACGACAAAGGGATTTTAAAAATGGATGAATGGATGAATTACGAACAATTTGACCGGCAAACCTGGCACCGCTTTTTTCCAACTGATTCTGTCCGTCTGAGCCAAGATAACCTTGACGAAATCAAGTCCTTGAATGACCGGATTTCGTTGACGGACGTTCAGGATGTGTACCTGCCACTGATTAAGCTGCTCCAATTACACTATCAAAACTTTTTGGAATGGCAGATGCAAAAGGCCAACTTTTTGCAGCAGCCAGTACGACGGGTCCCCTATATCATTGGCATTGCCGGCTCGGTGGCGGTCGGGAAGAGTACAATTGCCCGGCTTCTCAGTATTTTGCTAAACAAACTACTGCCGGATAAGCGGGTCGAATTGATGACCACGGATGGTTTCCTGTACCCGAACGCGGAGTTGAAACGGCGGGGGATTATGGATCGGAAAGGTTTTCCAGAGTCCTACGACATGGAGAAGCTCCTCAAGTTCCTCAACGATGTTAAGGCGGGCGAACTAGTAGTCACGGCGCCAACCTATTCTCACCAGGTTTACGATGTTCAGCCAGACAAGCCCCTGGTAATTGACCGTCCAGACATCTTGATTGTTGAGGGAATCAATACCTTACAGTTGCCAAGCAACCAGCGCCTGTATGTCAGCGACTATTTCGACTGGTCGATCTACGTCGATGCCGACCCAGATTTAATTGAGTGTTGGTACTTGCAGCGGTTTGGCCTGCTCTTAAAAACGGCCTTCACGGACCCGTCTAACTACTACTATCCGTACTCACAGGGAAACCAGGAGGAAGCCTTCGCGATGGCTAAAGATGTGTGGCGGCGGGTCGACCTGCCCAACCTGATTGACTTTATCCTGCCAACGAAGAATAGGGCCAACTTGATTTTGCACAAGACCCATGGTCATGTGGTTGACCGCCTCTACTTGCGGCGGGGGTAAGAGAATAAATATGAAAGGCGTCAGTACTTGGTTTTTATCAAGTGCTGCCGCCTTTCATTTTTAGGCTGAACGAGACACCGGAGGCGAAGCCGGGGTATTCCCTCTTTGCCTATTCCGTCATCAGCCAGTCAACCAGGCTCACTGTTTGGACCTGGTCATCGCCGGGGAGCTGGTGGTCGCCCTGCTTAGCAAGGATCAACGTCCGGGGACCATCGTCAGGGAGGCGGTGCAGGTCCGCCATCGTTTTTTGGTAAGCCGCGTTGGTGAGCAGGGAAAAGTTGAACTGGAAGTAGTGACGCTGCTGGTTTTGAATGCCGACAAAGGTTACGGGATGCTCCTTACAGCTGGTAAAGACCTGGTAACCACGGCTGCGTAACTCGTTGAACACAACGATTGCCAAATTTCGTTCGGACAGAGCATTCTGCTTGTTCGCCAAAATCGACCGCAGGGATGGGTCAATTGGAAAATACTGAGCGTTGGTCGGCTTGGTCGTGCCTGTTTTCAGGTTGAGTTCCTGGCAGGGGGAAAAGAGGAAGCCCTGTTGAAGGAAATCGAGGTAGGCGGCAAGGGTCTTGTTGGAAACACTCACGCTGCCGTCCTGCAAGCTGGCAACTATCCGAGAAACGTTGGTCAATTCCCCAGCGTGGTTGGCTAAGAAGAGGGTCAGCTGCTGGACGAGGCCCGCGTTGCACAGGGTGTTGCGCTGGGAAAAGCCGTTGAGAATGATTGTATTGATCACACCCTCAAAATAGTTGCGTGCTGCCGTAAAATTCCGGATTTCCTGTGCGAAGGGGAAGCCGCCGGTGTTGAGGTAGTGGTAGAGCGAACTTAAATTGGCGGAAAGCTGATGGTAGGTGAGAAACTCCTGAAAGCGTAGGGGACCTAGGTAGACCATCTGGCAGGGAAACTGACTAGCTAGCCGTTGGATGCTAACCGCCGAGCTGGTGATGTACAGGTCGACCCGCGGCAAGTGAACTAACTTTTGCACCAATAATTGATAGTTGGGCACCGTTTCAAGCTCATCGAGGAACAGGTAGGTAACCTGGTCCCTGGTGAGCCTTTTTTTAATTTGCTGAAAAAGCTGCGTAGGATCCTGCTGAGCGTTAGCGGGGTGATCAAAGTCGTAGATCAGAATCCGTGCGCTCGGGACCCCCTGCCGTTTCAGATAGGAACGAAGCTGTTCCAGCAGGGTTGTTTTACCCCCGCGGCGGACACCATAAACCACTTTAATTGTCGAATCACTTATTGAATTTTTTAATTGGTCTAGTTGCTTTGAACGGACAAACATCCAGTCATCTCCAGTAAAATTCCTTGAATAAACAAATCTTAACAAAATCTGTCGACCTCGGCAAATTTGTAAAATAATCCAAATATATCAACGATTTCCCGCCTAAACCATTAGTAAAAAAGTAAAATTTAGTAAAAACAGTTACTGCTGGCTGGGAGATGCAACTGGTTGCACAAAAATAAATTGGTCTACTTGTCTTGACAAGCTAAATAATACCGATTAAGAACTTAGGCATACTGATTAACCAGCGAAACTAACTTTGAAGGAGACTATCACTATGAAGATTTTTGCGGACACTGCTAACATCGACGAAATTAAGCGGATCAACGACCTTGGCTTACTAGACGGGGTGACGACTAACCCAACCATCATTGCCCGGGAAGGCAAGGACTGGGAAACCGTCGAAAAGGAGATTTGCGCGATTGTCGATGGCCCGGTCAGTGCTGAAGTAACGGCTGACGATACTGACGGGATGGTGACCCAGGCTCGGGAGCTCAGCAAGTGGGCGGACAACATTGTCGTTAAGATTCCGATGACCGAGGCGGGCTTAAAGGCCGTCAACATTCTGTCAAAAGAAGGGATTAAGACAAACGTTACTCTGGTCTTCTCCGCAGCACAAGGATTGCTGGCTGCAAAGGCGGGGGCGACCTACGTCAGTCCCTTCCTGGGGCGGCTTGATGACATCGGGGCGAGCGGGCTGGAATTAGTTGAAAAGCTACGGCAGATTTTTGATATCTATGGCTACCAGACGGAAATCATCGCCGCTTCCATTCGCCACTGCCAACACGTTGAACAGGTCGCTCTGGCTGGTTGTGACATTGCCACCATTCCTGGTCACCTTATTCCAAAATTGTGGGAACACCCGCTGACGGATAAGGGACTAGCAACGTTTAAGAAGGATTGGGCCGAATTTGAACAACTGCAGAAGAAATAAGCAGGGGTGAGCGAGATGCTAACGAAACGTAACGTGGTACCTGAAACAATGCGGACGACAAGCCGTGAATTGCGTATTCAACGGGCTGGAATGGACGCGCCGGAACTTATCAGTAACTGCCGGGTTCTGACACTGCTTGACCACTCGTCACGAGAACTCAACCACCAGCTGCGGACAACGCTCCAGGGAAGCCAACAGCCGGTTTTGAAACTTGATGAGGGAGACCTTCGACTGACACCCGTTGACTTTGCCTACCTGCTGAGCCGGCGGCTGGCCAATGTTCTAGCCGGGGTGAGCCGTGCGGCAGTCGCACGGCTGGTGATTGTTTATTCACCGAGCTGGGCTGGCGAATGCCGCCTGCCAGCTGACGCGCAGCGAATCAGGATTGCTCACCGGCAAATTCGCGACTCGTTGCGGATTATTTATGACCAAGAAACTGCCGGGCAGGTTCAAATCATTTATGGCGGTTTCGTTTTTGAAGAAGAATTAGCCGACGTGCTATGTGACAGTAACGTGGACGGCGTCTTATTGAATAAGTGAGGTTAGATAAGTATGATTAGTAGTTTAAATACAACGGTGACCCGGGCGCGCCAACAAGATTTTACGATTAGCGACCAGCTGGCTGTCAATGCCCTGCGGTTTATGAGTATTGACATGATTGAAGCGGCAAAGAGCGGCCACCCAGGTTCCCCAATCGGCATGGCACCAATGGCATACGTTCTCTGGGAAAAGTTCCTTAACTTCAATCCCCAGGACGATAAGTGGCTCAACCGGGACCGCTTCGTCTTATCCGGTGGGCACTGTTCAGCCTTGCTGTACAGCTTGCTCCACTTTAACGGCTTCGAAGTTAGCCTGGCCGACATCAAAAACTTCCGGCAGTTAGGCTCTAAAACTCCAGGTCATCCGGAGTACCAGCTGACTTCAGGGGTTGATGCTTCCACCGGCCCGCTGGGGCAAGGCTTTGGCATGGCTGTGGGGATGGCAATGGCGGAGCGTCACTTGGCGGTGCAGTATAACCGGCCTGGTTACCCGTTGGTCGACCACTACACTTACTCGATCGTTGGTGATGGTGATCTGATGGAAGGTGTTGCTGAAGAAGCAATTAACCTGGCTGGGAAGAACCGTCTTGGCCACCTGATTGTTCTTTACGACTCAAACGATGTGACCCTCGATGGGCCACTGAGTCTGAGTACGAACGAAAGTGCTGCCGCCCGCTTTAAGGCTGCCCACTGGGATTACCAACTGGTTGAGGATGGTACTGACCTGAACGCAATTGCCCAGGCAATCCGCAACGCGCAACAAACCAGCCGGCCATCGTTGATCGAAGTTAAGACGATTATCGGCTATAACACGCCTGACGAGGGCACAAATAAGGTTCACGGTTGTCCGCTAGGGAAACAGAACGTGGCGATTACGCGGGAAAACTATGGCTGGCCTTATGAGCCGTTTGAGTACCCAACCGCGGTTTACCAGCAATTTGCCCAGTACATCGAGGATAAAGTGCGTAACTACCAGGAATGGCAGGAAATGTTCGCTGAATACCAGAAGGAATACCCGACGGCGGCCCAGCAACTAACACGGCAGGGGATGGACACCGCTAACCTGTGCAGTCACCACCAGGTCGGCGAAGAGGTATCGACCCGGATTGCAAACGCTGAAACGATGCAGGACCTGGCTGCTGCCAACCCTCAGCTATGGGGCGGGTCCGCGGACCTCTTCTCATCTAACAAGACCGCTCTCAAGGATGATCAAATTTTCCGTCCGGCCAACTACGGTGGGCGTAATATCTACTTTGGTGTCCGTGAGTTTGCAATGGCGGCGGCCATAAATGGAATCAACCTCCATGGCGGCAGCACTGCCTATTGCAGTACCTTTATGGTCTTTAGCGACTACCTCAAGTCAGCCATCCGGCTCGCAGCGCTCCAACACTTGCCATCCGTCTTTATCTTCACCCACGATTCGTTAGCAGTTGGTGAGGATGGCCCTACCCATGAACCAGTTGAGCAGCTCGCAATGCTGCGGACGATTCCAAACGTGCAGGTGTTCCGGCCTGCTGACGCGAACGAAGTGGTCGCGGCCTGGCGGGTGATTGGTCAAACTGATGACCGGCCAAGTGTAATTGTGGCTTCCCGGCAGAACTTACCGGTCCTGGCGGAAACAATCAATGCGGCGGTTCAACGGGGAGCCTATGTGGCTGCCGATGCCGCGGGAACTCCTGATGGGATTCTAATGGCTAGTGGTTCCGAACTATCCTTAGCGCTGGCCGCTAAAAAGTCCCTGGCAGAGAACTACCAGGTCGATGTCCGGGTCGTTTCTGTCCCAAGCATGGAGCTGTTCAATGAACAACCAGCTGCCTACCAGGAGGAGGTTTTGCCGAATGCCGTTCGGACGCGCCTGGCTATCGAGATGGCTAGTCCACAACCATGGGGTCAGTACGTGGGCCTCGATGGAGCAACGATTGGGGTCGATGATTTCGGCATGAGCGGTAACGGAGCAGCCATCAGCGCAAAGTATGGCTTTACCGTTGAAAACGTGGTGGACCAGTTCATGACGATCCTTAGAAAGGGGTGATGAGAATGATTGTGCGAGTGAATGAGGAATTAACCCAACTGGACCAGCAAGCCGTCAATGAAGAATTAGCCCTGTTAACGGCGGCACTAAATAGCTAACTATTAACCACATTCCATTCTGAATTAAATATTCCATCTGAGTAGGTGGGGCCAAAAGGTGTTCGTTGCTTTTGGCCCCACCTTTTTTAGGAAAAAAGAAACGATTAATCGCTCAGGGGAGTTGACCGTCCGGCTTTATGCCTGTAAACTTATCCTAATAATGGTTAAGAAACTTTGATGAAGGAAGTGGCAACGTGGCAAACATCAATTTAGATGCTTTTGACAAGATTATCGTCCTGGACTTCGGTAGTCAGTACAACCAGCTGATTACCCGCCGCCTGCGTGATTTTGGGGTCTATTCCGAACTCCTGTCACACAAGATTACAGCGGACGAAATCAAGCAGATCAACCCTAAGGGAATCATTTTCTCCGGTGGCCCTAACAGTGTATACGACGAAGGAGCCTTTAAGGTTGATCCAGAGATCTTCAAACTGGGGATTCCGATTCTTGGTATCTGTTACGGGATGCAGCTGATGGCCTATGATTTAGGTGGCAAGGTCGAAAATGCCAATAATTCTGAATACGGTCGGGCGGACATTGAGGTGGTCGATGATGACGCCGTCGTGTTTAAGGGCCTGCCGAAGAAACAGTATGTTTGGATGAGCCACGGTGACCTGGTAACCCAAGCACCGGCTGGATTTACGGTAACGGCAACGAGTAAGAACTGCCCGATTTCAGCCATCGCGGATAACGAACGGAAATTCTACGGAATCCAATTCCACGCCGAAGTGCGCAACTCCGAGTACGGGTTGGACATCCTGCGCCGCTTTGCCTTTGATGTCTGTGGTGCGAAGGATAACTGGACGATGGACGATTTCATTGACTTGCAGGTGGAACACATTCGCAAGGAAGTCGGCGACAAGAAGGTTATCCTCGGCCTGTCTGGTGGGGTCGACTCCAGCGTGACAGCCGTGTTAATCCATAAGGCGATTGGTGACCAGCTGACGTGTATCTTCGTTGACCACGGTCTGTTGCGGAAGAACGAAGCAGACCAGGTCATGAAGGCATTGAACAAGGACCTCGGTGTGAACATCGTCAAGGTGGACGCTGCTGACCGCTTCCTGGGTAAGCTGGCAGGGGTGACCGATCCCGAACAAAAGCGGAAGATTATCGGCAAGGAATTTATTGAGGTCTTCAATGAAGAAGCTAAGAAGATTCCGGACGCGGACTTCCTGGCTCAGGGAACCCTGTATACTGACGTCATCGAATCCGGGACGGACACGGCCCAGACAATCAAGTCCCACCACAATGTTGGGGGCCTGCCGAAGAAGCTCGGCTTTAAGCTGATCGAACCGCTGCGTAAGCTCTTCAAGGATGAGACCCGTGAGCTGGGTGAAAAATTGGGGATTCCGCACGAACTGGTTTGGCGACAACCGTTTCCTGGTCCTGGTTTGGGAATCCGGGTGATTGGTGAAATCACGCCAGAGAAGTTGGAAATTGTTCGGGAATCAGATGCCATCCTGCGAGAAGAAATCAAGAAGGCCGGCCTGGATGAGAAAATTTGGCAATACTTCACCGTCCTGCCGGGCATTCGTTCCGTTGGGGTCATGGGTGACGGCCGGACTTACGATTACGCGGTTGCTATCCGTGCAGTAACCTCAATTGACGGGATGACCGCGGACTTCGCCAAGATTCCGTGGGACGTCTTGCAAAAGATTTCCGTTCGGATCGTCAATGAAGTCGACCACGTTAACCGGATCTTGTACGACGTCACGAGTAAGCCGCCTTCGACGATCGAATACGAGTGATGTTGCTTATTAACTTGATAGCGGAATCCTAATTTAACGGCATTTGAACTGTGCAAAATCAATTCAAATCTATAAAAAGTAACATTGTTCCCTACCAAAACCCTACCAAAAACTTATAATATTGAGCGTAAAAAAAGCAATCAGCATTTACAATTGATAGTAAGTGTTTGATTGCTTTTTCATTTTGAACTTCATCTTAGTTAATATATAGACGAAAATAACAGGTACTACATAATTGCTAAATGTGTAGTACCTGTTGTTTATTTTTGCTGATTATTTTTTGTGGAAGAATTATGAACAACGATATTTGAACTAACCAAGTCTAAGACGTTTTTAGAAATTTCTTCCGCTTTCTGTTCATCAATCTGATCAAGTAGATTGATGAGGGTACTCTGATAATGTCCTCTTATATGTTGCTGGTTAGTATTACCATCAATTAATTTTTCCATTGTAGTTTTCAGCCCTTTTGCTATTTTCGAAAGCGTTAAAGCTCTTATGTACTCAACCTCACCACGTTCTAGTCTTGATACGTAATTGGTGGAAAGATCAGTAGCATTAGCTAGTTCTTCTTGAGTCATTTTAAGCTCGTGGCGCCTGTGACTGATGTTAACTCCGATTTTACTCATCTGTGAAGGCCCTCATTTCAATATCTTTAATTGTTTATTAATTTCAGAATATTGAAAGAATTGGGCAATTATAAGTCACAAGTAAGTTGGTAAAACTATCTCAAATAAGATATAACTCAAATAGGATATATTTTATATACCTGTTGAGATATAAAATGTTATAATTACTCCTGTATTAGTTGATATATTCAATAAAAAGTTACGTTGAATACCACATATCGACACTCAATGTAACTTTGATTGTGTAAAGAATGTAGAATTATCAACAGTAATAGTAATTAAACTAAAAAAACACCTTCAACATGAAGGTAAATCGGGGAGAGTAGTAATTATGAAAGAACACAATAATACTGTTAAGTCACATAAAAAGCTTTACAAGTCAGGCAAGACTTGGATGGTAGCCACTTTGTTGACTGTAGGACTTGCAGGTGGAGCTGCTGTAACAGGAACTACTAATGCTCACGCTGATGAAGTAACGCCTGCACAAGCAACTGGAACTATCCAAGCTGGTCAACAAGCAGGTCAACAAGTAACTGACCCAGAACTTGCTAATGCTCAATCAGATGCCCAAAAGCAACAATCAACTATTGACAGTGCTAATGCTCAATTAAAGGATCAACAAAGCCAATTGAGTGACGCACAAGGTCAACAATCACAGGCTCAACAAGAGCTTGACCAAGCAAAGCAAGCACAACAAGCTGCTACGCAAAATGATCCAGCAGTT
>DGYFI06203__coassemble_1128_pt1 | contig 28811 bp, 23 predicted proteins | sample DGYFI06203__metabat2_high_PE_014 | metagenome-assembled genome bin DGYFI06203 | reverse complement strand
TAGGGCTTCAGAGTTCGGCTTTGCCGAGCACTGGAGCCCATTTGTGTACTGCGCTATTCGCTTTTTATTAAAGTAATCGGGCTTTTGTCACAGTCCCTGCTAATTTAGCGCTAAAAGTGCAACAGTACAGTAGCTAGCTGACAGGACAAACGCTGGTAAATCAGCAATTCCCCCTCCTCAAGCAGTCTACTCTGCAGCAGCCTGGACAGTTGGGAAGCTAGACCTCGCCTTCCCTCTTGTTGACCTATTACTTAGCGTTTAGGACAAAGCTAAAATCAATGTCCTTAGTGGCCGGAATGTGGTAGCGCTGCTCAACATCGGCCTCCCAGCTGTCGATTCCGCCGACGCCGCGAACCGCACCGGCAATTACCATCACCGTCCGCCGCTCCAGGGGCAGTTCTTCGATGTGGGTCGCGTTTTCCAGCTCCTCCGCCGTGTATGGCAGGCAGCTAAAGGCAAACGGCTGGTCCGCCTTTGCCACCTTCAAGCTGAACGGCTGCCCGTCGTGATCAGCATTGTTCTGGGTCGTCGTCCGGGTCACCTTGACCCAATCCGTCGCCATGTGCATCCCGTTTTCCTGGGGAACCAGGTACTTGGCAACCGGCAGGCCCTGAATTTGGAAGGTCCCGTGGTCAGCTCCAGCCATCCGGTCCGGGTAGGTTTCACCAGATAGGCCCTGGTATTCAAAGCCTTCTGCCAGGGTCGGCATTACCAGCCGGACGCCCATCACGGGCAGCTCTGGCAACCCTTCCTTGCCCGTATAGTGAACGTGGACCGTAATTGGCCCGCCCGCTTCCACTGTATAGGCCATCGTGACTGTGGTTATCGGAACCGTCTGTGTCTCAAAGGTGTAGGCAACCGTCACTTTGTCAGCCGTTTCTTCATTCGAGTAGTGGTCGTTGTCCAGTGGCAGGCCGCCAAAGTCGTGGTCATCCACTGTAACATTAATAGCAGTACACTTCTGGAAGTAGTCCGCACTCAGCCACTGGGCCGACTTTATATTGAAGCCGCTCCCCCGGTCATTATCCGTTGTGGCCCGCCAGAAAGTCGGCACTGGCGTCCGGTAGAGCCATTCCTTCCCGTTCAGTTTTAACGATTCCAGGCCGCCCCGCTCGTAGGAGAAGATATAGTGAAATCCAGCACCGCCAACGCCGAGCGAACCGTCACCGTATACAACGTGTAATTTATTTGTGTAATCCATAGTAGTACCGTACCTCCTGCATTGCCGGCTTTGGTGTCCGATCCGCAAACATCAAGCCATCGCCAGAAAATTCATAATCGGAGTGGCGGTCGTCAAAGTCGCCACCGTAGCGCATTACCAGCTTGCCGCTAACTGGGTCCTTGACCTGAAGTGCTTGGTCGATAAAGTCCCAGATGAAGCCGCCGAAGTATTGTGGGTACTTGTCGAGTAATGCGATGTAGGAGCCCATTCCCCCGCAGGAGTTCCCCATGTCGTGCATGTATTCACACACCATAAACGGCTTGTCTGGGTTATTTTGCAGGTATTCCTCCACTTGCTTTGGCGGCAGGTACATCCAGCTCTCGACGTCGGAAACCTGATCCCGGTAGTCCTTGGTCCCACCAGCCGGTAGGTAGTTGGCCTTATCCATGCTTGGAATCTGTTCACTATAATCGTGAGTATGACAAACCCCTTCGTAGTGGACCAGGCGGCTGTCGTCATGCTCCTTGTAGAATTGTTGCATGGCTACCATGTCGTCACCGACGAAGGACTCGTTCCCTAACGACCAGAAGAGGATGGCTGGGTGGTTCTTAAAGGTCTCGTAGTTGGTCCGGGCACGGTCCACCACCGCTTCCTTCCATTGGGGAACGGAGCCCGGCACGTTATAAGACGGGGCGACACTACCCATCTTTTGCCAGGTAGCGTGCGACTCCAAGTTATTTTCGGCCATCATGTAAATGCCGTTGTCATCACACATACTGTACCAGGGCAGCTGGTCCGGGTAGTGGCAGGTCCGGACGGCATTGATGTTATTTTCTTTAAAGGTCTGAATATCCTTTTTCATGTCGGCCATCGTGACGGAACGCCCCCGCTGGTCATCCCATTCATGGCGGTTGACCCCGTTGATAATCAACCGTTTGCCGTTCAACAGGACGACATGATCCGTGCTGATTTCAATCCGCCGGAAGCCAAACCGGTATGGGACCAGCTCAATTAGGCGGCCCGCTTCGTCCTTGATCTCAACCAGCAGCTGGTAGAGGTAGGGGTGGTGGTTATCCCAGAGGTGGACATCTTTGACCGTTGTTTCAGCCAAGCGGATGCTGGTAGCGACTGGTTTTGTCTGGTCGACAATTACCTGACCATCAGCATCCTTGGCAACCACGTGCACGGTCCCAGCCTGTTCACCAGCCAATTGCAGCTCCAGGTTAAAGTGGCCGTTTTGGTAGTCATCATCAACGGTCGGCCGGATGGTCATGTCCTCGACGTGGGTTGCTGGTTGGGCTAAAAGGTCGACGGAACGGAAGATCCCGGAGAAGCGGAACATATCCTGGTCTTCCAGCCAGGAAGCGGTACTGTGTTTAAAGACTTCGACCGCCATGACGTTGCCCTCGTCCTGAATGTACGGGGTCAGGTCAAATTCGGACGGGGTAAAGCTGTCCTCTGCATAGCCAATAAAGTGGCCGTTGAGCCAGAGGTACATCGCCCGCTCAACCCCGGCAAAGCGGACCCGGATTTGCTGGCCGCGCAGTGCCGGGTCAAGGTCAAACCGTTTCCGGTAGAGGCCCACGGTATTGTCGGCTCCAGTGCTAAAGGAGCCCGCCTCCTTGTTCTGGCCGTCCACGGCATAGGCTGGCCGCCGGTAAATCTTTCCTTCCCACGGAATCAGGGTGTTAATGTAATTGTTCTGGGCATAGTCACTGAGCTCAATTTCACTCGGCACCTCAATCGTGCCAAAATCTGCCGTGTCGTAGTCAACGGCATAAAAGTCCGCCGGCCGTTCTTGCGGGTTCGGAGCAAACTGAAACTGCCACTGCCCATCAAGGGACTGGACAAAGCGGCTGCGGTGGTGCGCCCACTCCGCATAATTGCCATAGTAATGGTGGTCGCTATGGGCGAGCAACTGGTTGACCCGGAAGGTCTCCGGATCGTCCAACCATTTAATATCTGCATCCATGAATGAAAAACCTCCTCACTAAAACTGTCCAGTTTTAGTATAGCGCTTTCATTTAGGCGAAGATAGTAAACATTGATGGATTTTACTAAAAGGTAAAAGTGGTAACACACAAAAACACCCGACCGATAATTAAATCAGTCGGGTGTTCTTAGTAGTGCGGCCAAGAGGACTTGAACCTCCACGGTCTAAACGACCATAAGATCCTTAATCTTACGCGTCTGCCAATTCCGCCATGGCCGCGTCAACAAATAATATTATAGCAAGCTGACTACTTGTTGACAAGCCCCTTTTTTATTTTTTTAGGTAAAAGTGGTGACCGCAGCGCCGACAGACATAACGTCGGGTATTAAAGCGGCGCTGGCGGCCAATCGTAATCCCGCAGCCTGAGCACTGGTAGAGCCACTTCACCTTGCGTGGCCGGGCCTTGCTGGTCGACGGTGCGTAGCGGGAACCGCCAACTTGGGCCAACAGGGTTCGAAAGGCGGCGCTCCGGTGGTGGTAGTCCTGGCCTGTCTGATGGAGGTGGTAGTGACACAATTCGTGAAGCACCACCCGTTTCAGGTTTGCCAGGTCAAATTCCGCATACATCAGCGGGTTGATATCAATGTGGCCGTCATCCAAATGGTAGCGGCCCCCGGTCGTCTTGAGACGGGCGTTAAAGAAGATCCGGTGGGTAAATGGCCGGTGAAAGGCCGCTAGTGACCATTCCTCGGTCAGACGTTGCAGGTCCGCGTTATTCATTTACGGTCGCCGGCTTCAGCATGGTCAGCTGGATACGCTGCCGTTTTAGGTCAACGCTATCAATCCACACGTCGACGATATCGCCAACGGAAACAACGGACCGTGGATCACGGGTAAACTTCTTGGTCATCTTCGAAATGTGAACCAGGCCGTCATGCTTGACCCCAATATCCACAAAGGCTCCGAAATCGACCACGTTCCGGACGGTTCCCTGGAGTTGCATCCCCGGTTTCAGGTCCTCAATCGTCATTACATCGTGGCGCAGCAACGGTGCCGGCATCGAATCACGCAGATCACGGCCCGGCTTTTGCAGTGAAGCCACGATATCGTTAACGGTCGCCTTTCCCGCCTTAGCGGTCGTAAATTCCGCCGGATCCAACTGCCGGATCCGCTTAGTCGCTGCCGGCGTTCCCAGGTCAGCAACCGCCACGTCCGCCTTTTCCATCATTGCTGCCGCGATCGGGTAGCTCTCCGGGTGGACGTCGGTGTTATCGAGCGGGTTCTCCCCGTTGACGATTCGCAAGAAACCAACCGATTGTTGGAAAGCTTTCGGACCTAGCCGTGGCACATCCTTGAGCTGTTGACGGTTGGTGTAGCGGCCGTTGTCATCCCGGTACTTAACGATGTTTTTGGCAATCGTCTTGTTCAGGCCGGAAATCTGGCTGAGCAGCTGGTAGCTGGCCGTATTCAGGTTGACCCCGACCCGGTTAACTGCCCGTTCCACGATGGCGTCCAGCTCACCGCTCAGCTCCTTCTTCGGCAAGTCGTGCTGGTACTGTCCAACCCCGATCGACTGCGGGTCAATCTTAACCAGCTCAGCCAACGGATCTTGGAGCCGGCGACCAATGGAGATTGCACTCCGCTGTTCGACATGCAGGTCTGGGAACTCATCCCGGGCTTCCTGGCTCGCGGAGTAAACGGAGGCCCCCGCTTCGTTGACAATCACGTAGTAAACCGGGCGGTCAATTTTCTTGAGCGCCGTCGCCACGAACTGTTCGGACTCCCGGCTGGCGGTCCCGTTGCCGATCGCAATCATCTCGACGTGGTACTTCTCCAGCAGGTCAATGAACTCGCCCTCCGCAGCGGCCCGTTGCTTCTCCGGTGCCGGCTTATGGGGGTAAATTACGGCCTTCGTCAAAAACTTCCCGTTTTCGTCCAGAACCGCGAGCTTACAGCCAGTCCGGTAGGCGGGGTCGAAGCCGAGCACGACCTTGCCCTTGATTGGTGCCTGCATCAACAAGTGGTAGAGGTTTTCGCCAAAGACCTTGATAGCCTGCTGGTCAGCGTCATCCGTTAGTTGCCGCCGCAGTTCCCGCTCGATGGCCGGGCCCAAGAAACGCTTGTAGGCGTCGGCCGCAGCCTCCTCAATAAAGTTTGTCGCCTGGTTCTCCTTCTTTGTCCGGATCAGGCGGAACTTGAGGTAGTTCAGGACGGCTTCCTCATCGACCGCCAGCTTAACGGACAAAACGTCTTCCTTCTCGCCCCGGTTAATGGCGAGCACCTGGTAGGAATTCAGGTCCTTTACCGCACCGGTAAAGTCGTAGTACTGCTTATAGGTCTTCAGCTCGTCCTTTTCCTCGCCATCCTTCTTCAGGCTGGTAACCAGCTGGCCGTGGTTGTGGGTAAAGTTCCGCAACCAAGCCCGGACGGTTACCATCTCAGAGATGGCCTCGGCCAGGATTTCGTGGGCCCCGGCAAGGGCTGCTTCTGGACTCTCAACGTCATCGTTGACGAATTCGGCTGCCTTAGTCGTCAGGTCGCCATCAGGGTAGGTCAGCAGCCAGTTTGCCAAAGGTGCCAGTCCCGCCGCCTTGGCCTTCTGGGCCTTGGTCTGCCGCTTTTGCTTGTAAGGCAGGTAGAGGTCCTCCACCGTTTGGAGGTCGGTGGCAGCACGGATCTGCTTTTCCAGGGCAGGAATCAGCTTCCCCTGCTCCTTAATCTTGTTAACCACCGTTTCCTGCCGTTCGCGCAGGCTGGTAACGTGGTGGTACTGGTCGCGGATTTCTTGCAGCTGGACTTCATCCAGGGTTCCCGTCATTTCCTTCCGGTACCGCGCGATAAAGGGAATCGTATTCCCTTCGTCCATCAGCTGCAGGGCCGCGCTGACCTGTTTTTGCCGTAGCTTGGGCAGCTGCTGACTTACTAATTGAACAATTTGTTGATCCATTAAGTCCTCCGTCTAAAAACTACTTCCACCAGGAATCGAGCGGACTAATCGGCTGGTGGCGCTTATGCCGCGTCTTCTTGTACCAGTCCTCGATTTTTTCAGCAACCTTATCGGCAATCTGGTGGCCCTCAAGATAGTTATCAATATCCTTATAGCAAACGCCCAGCGCTTCTTCGTCGGGGCGCATTGGCTGGTCATCTTCCAGGTCCGCGGTCGGCACCTTTTCGTAGAGCGACTTGGGCGACTGGAGGTATTCCAGCAGGGCCTTCCCCTGCCGCTTGTCCAACCCGGTCAAGGGGGTAATGTCGGCACCGCCATCACCAAATTTGGTATAGAAACCAGTAACTGCCTCGGCCGCGTGGTCTGTTCCCACAACGGCACCGTGGTTAGCGCCAGCAATCGCGTACTGGACAATCATCCGTTCCCGGGCCTTGATGTTCCCCTTGTTGAAATCACTGATCTGGGCCCCCGCCGCTTCGACAGCCGCAACCATGGCGTCGGTCGCCGGCTTAATATTGACCCGCAGTGTCTGGTCAGGCTTGATGAAATCATTAATTGCTTTCATGGCGTCAGATTCATCCGCCTGTTCGCCATATGGCAGCCGGACCGCGATGAATTGGTAGTGCTTGTCCGGTGCTTCTTGCCGCAGCTTTTCCACGGCCAATTGACATAACCGCCCTGCCAAGGACGAGTCCTGACCCCCGGAAATCCCCAGAATTAGGGTCGTCATCCCCGTCTTTTGCAAAAAGTCACTGATAAACTGAACCCGCTTGTCTACTTCCTCTTGCGGGTCAATTTGGGGTTTCACCTTCAACGTATTAATAATTGATTTTTGTAACTGCCGCATTTTCCTTCTCCTTAATTATCGAGTCCCTTAACGTACTCGTTGACCTGGTAAATCAGCTTCATCTTGTTGTCGTAGCAACGCCGCGACAAGTCGACCGGGTAAACTTCAGGGTTAAGGTCCCGCTTGTATTCGTCCCAAAGCGCTGCCAGACTTGCGATTCGGTGGTCCCTGATTTCCTCCAGGCTTGGTTCGTTATAGACAAACTCGCCATCCCGCCAAATGTCCTTGAGCATTGGCCGTGCGGTAAAGTCACTGACGTCCTTTTGCTGGAGCGGGAACCGCGGGTTGAACATGTTGATCTGACTGAGTTTGCGCGGGTCCTCGTCAGCGAGGGTAATGTAGTCGCCCTCGCTCTTGCCGTCTAAACGGTCGTTGATCCGCCAGACCTGCTTCTTGCCCGGCGTTGACATCTTGCCGACGTTGTTGGAAATCTTGATGGTGTCAACCATCTCGCCATACTCGTTTTCAAAGGCAACCAGTTTGTAAACCGCCCCCAGGGTTGGCTGGTCGTAGGCGGTAATCAGCTTGGTCCCAATTCCCCAGACATCAATCTTGGCACCCTGCATCTTCAGGTTCTGAATCGTCTTTTCATCCAGGCCGTTGGAGGCAAAAATCTTGGCGTCCGGGAAGCCAGCCTCGTCCAGCATGGTCCGCACCCGCTTAGATAGGTAGGCCATGTCACCACTGTCGATCCGGACCCCCTGGAAGTTAATCTTGTCACCGAATTCCTTTGCGACCTTGATGGCGTTTGGTACCCCGCTCTTGAGCGTGTCAAAGGTATCCACCAGGAAGACGCAGTCGTGGTGGGTCTGGGCATAGGCCTTAAAGGCATCGTAGTCGTTCATGTAGGCCTGGACGAGGGCGTGGGCGTGGGTCCCAGAAATCGGGATTCCGAAGAGTTTACCGGCCCGGACATTACTGGTGGCGTTAAACCCACCGATGTAGGCCGCCCGTGTTCCCCAAATCGACGCGTCGAGTTCCTGGGCACGCCGGGTCCCGAATTCCATGACGCTCTGGTCTCCAACCACGGACCGGATCCGGGACGCCTTCGTCGCAATCATAATCTGGTAGTTGAGGATGTTTAAAATCGCGGTCTCCACCAACTGGGCCTCAATCATCGGTGCGTCCACCTGCAAAATCGGTTCGTGGTTAAAGACAAAGTCCCCTTCCTCAAAACTGCGCAGCGAGCCCGTAAAGCGGAAGTCACGGAGATATTCCAGAAAGTCATTATCAAACTGATCAGTCGACTTGAGGTAGTCGATGTCGCTAGCCGTAAAGTGAAGATTCTTGATGTAACTGATAATGTGATCCAGTCCAACGTACACGGCATAGCCATTGCTAAACGGCATTTTCCGGAAGAAAGCCTCAAACACTGCCCGGCGGTTGCCCATCCCCTGCTTCCAGTAGGTCTGCATCATGCTGAGCTCGTAGGCATCGGTGTGCAAAGCAAGGCTATCATCTGGATAATCAAATTTCATTGTTCTATATTCCCTTCAATATGGTTAACAAAGCGGTAGTAAAAATTATTTTTAATATAGCAGAGCGGGGTATTAATTCCAACCCCTTTGCTCTTGTGGCACCAATACGGTAGTCGTCGACACGGCACCCGCGTTAAAACGGCGGGCTCGTCCTGCCCCCCTTATTTTTCGAGGACAAACTCAAAGCGGGAGCCAACGTACTGGGTGTGAACGTACTCAAACGGGCGCCCATCCTGCAAATAAGAGAGCTGGGTCATCCGCAGGAGCGGGTCCCCCCGTTTAACATCTAAGTAAGTAGCAATCCGTTCCGTCGCCTTGGTTGCGGAAATATGCTGGGTCGCGTGGCCCGGGTAGAGATGGGCCTTTTGCTCCAACGTCCGGTAAAAGGAGCTGGTAATCTCATCCCGGCTAAAATCTTTGACCAAGGCAGCGGGCACTGTGGCAATTTCATAGCAAATCGGGACATCATTTCCAGACCGAACCCGCTCCATCCGCAGGACCTGCTCCCCTGCCGGCAACTTTAATTTTTCGATTTCAGTCTGGGAGGGGACCGTCAAGTGGTAGGAAATGGTCTTGCTAGACGGCGTCTTCCCGGCTGCCAGCATTAATTCGGTAAAGCTGGTCACCCCGGCCATTTTTTCCTGGACCTTGCGGTTAGCCACGAAAGTTCCTGACCCGACCCGGCGTTCCAGGATTCCCTCGTCGACCAGGGCTTGGATTGCCTGGCGCAAGGTCATTCGGCTAACGTTAAACTGGCTAGCTAGTTCCCGTTCTGCCGGGATTTTTTGACCGACCCGCCACTTATCGTTTTCGATGTTCTCTCGCAGCTGGTTATGTATTTGAATGTAAACCGGTGAACCCATCGTATTCCTCCTCGTGCCAATACAGTTCTCTGTCATGCTTCGTCTTATTCTACCACTTTTCCAGTTATCTAGACCAATACTAACTTGCTTAGTTGAAGAGCTACAAACCGCCCGTTAACGAATTTGCTTCGCTCCGGGCGGTTTGTATAAATTCAGTTATTATTTAATCAATGTCACCACAATAAACCACTGGCTTGTTATGCATTCGTTCCAGTGCGTCCGGAATCTTTTTAAAGCCGTCGAACTTGTGGGCAATCATTAATGATGGGTCTAGCCAACCGTTGGCAATCAAACGAGCCAGCTTTCCCATCCGCAAACGGCTGCCTGGCATTAAAGCACCATCAGCGGGTGTTCCCAGCGGCTAATTTCACGTCGAAAGACAAACACCCCAACCTGCTAGCCGGTTGGGGTGTTTGTTCATCCTCTGCAAAAACTATTTAGTTGCCCGTCCTTCCAGCTTCATTCCGCGTTCCAGGGAACGGTCGACGATAATCGACTGGGAATCGGCCACCGGAAACTCTGTCTCGGGGTTCATCTCCTGGGCATAGGATAACTCGGTACATCCCAGAATAACAACGTCGGCGCCCTCTTCCTCGACCATTTTGCGGACCAGCTCGTGGTACTTTTGGCCGTCGGAGTGGCCAGCTTCCTTGATGTCGTGGTAAATTAAGTCCTCGGTCATATCAAGGATTTCCGGCGTCGGCTTGATTTCTTCATAACCCGCCTTAGTGATGTAGCCGTCATACAAACCGGCTTCCACGGTTCCCCGGGTTGCTAACAGACCGACCTTCTTAGCATCCGGCTTAATCCGCTTGATTTCGGCAACCGTTTCTTCCAACATATTGAGAATCGGAATCGTCGTCGCCGCTTGTAACTGGTCAAAGGCATAGTGGGCAGTGTTGCAAATCAACACGAAAAACGCTGGGTTAAGCAGGCTCTGCTGCTGGATATCCTCAATCAGCGCCTTGTTATAGTCGGGCTGGCTGTGGTCGAGGATCCAGGTTGTCCGATCCGGGATACTAGCATGGTTGACAACAATGTAGTCCAGGTAATCCTGGTCGCGGTGAATCGGGGTCCGTTGGTCAAGCAGGCGAACGTAACTCTCAGTTGCCAGCGTGCCCATTCCCCCTAAAACGGTAAAGAACTTTTTCATTATTAGTTTGCCTTCCTTTTCTCATGCTAAGAGCGCTACAAAAATTGGGCCAAGCAGGGTAATACCGATATTGCCGACCACGAACGCGGGAGTAAAGGCCGCCGCAAAGTAGGCGCCCCCTTCTGGCCCCGCCTTTTGAACGATTTCGCTCATTGAGGCGGCACTCGTCCCGGACCCCGTCAAGGCTCCCAACAGCGCTAGCGGCTCCATCCGCAACACGTAGCGGCCAAAGAGCAGGGTCAGCAGGTGCGGTGCAATTGTGATAATTGCACCAACCACCAGCACGCCAACTCCTAAAGACTTAACCGCGGACGTAAAGGCTTGGGCCGACTGGAGACCAACCGTCCCCACGAAGATCGTCAGCCCAACACTCTGGCAGAAAGTCGTGACCGTTTCTGGAATCGACTTGTAGTCGTGGTGGCGGTTAATCCAGGAGCTCAGGATCAGTCCCATAATCAGGGCCGCAGTCCCGTTACCCAATTGAAGTGGGATACCATTTAATTTTAGCCCAAGAATTCCTAAAAGGGAAGCACCACCGATTCCGAGGGCGAAGAGGCTGTAATTGATGGCTTCCGCGCTGGTGTGCCACCGCCCCATCTTATGCAGGATGTTCGCGGTTCGCGAGGTGTTCCCGGTCAGTGAAATCACATTGCCGGGGCGAAGCTGGTTAATCAACTGTTCGTTCCCGGTATTGGGATCCTGGATGTTAATAAACACCCCGTGCTGACGCAAGATTGCCAATTGAACCGGCTTAAAGTTCTTACCAAGGACGAATTTTCGTTCCTTGGGCGCGTTCGTCGGCGTCAGCACCTCCTTGATTCCCTGAAGGCCGTGAAGACGGTCAAAGTGAATGGCGTAACCGATGACCGTCACCAGGTCGCCCGGCTTGATTTCGTACTCCAGGTGGTCAGTCATCGTCCCCCGGTGAAAGACGGCCAGCGCAATCAGGTGGTAGTTAGTCCAGCGGTTAAACTGCACGATTGTTTTGCCGACCAGCGGCGAATCCGCGGCCACCCGGTAGGTCCGGCGCCAGGTGGGGTTAGGATTTTTAGCATGAAAGTGATACTTCCACGCCATCAGCGGTCCCTGTTCCTCAATGGTAATCCCGCAGATTTTCGGCGCGATGTCCCGGAGGAAAACAATCACCCCTAGCGTCCCGAAGACGTAGGTCAGGGCGTAGGCAACCGGGAGCTGGGCCTCATAGGTTGACTTAACGGCGTTGCTGACCGGGAGCGACCCAATCGTCTGCAAGGAGCTGGCGACGGTCGCGGACTGGGTCAGCGAACCGGAGATAACCCCGGCGGCAATCCCCGGCCCAATCTTGAAGGCCACAAACAGGCCCCAGGAAACGAAGAAGGCCACCAGCATCCAAAAGATGCTGGCAATAATGATCCGGATTCCAAAGAGTTTAAGGCTCACCAAGAGCTGGGGGCCAATTCGGTAGCCAACGGAAAACATGAAGGCCCCAAAGAAGATGGTGCCCAGCATCTCGTTCCGGGGAAAGGCCCCAATTTGACCAACAATCAGGGTCACGATTAGCGTTCCCACCGTTGCCCCAATGTTGAAGCGCCCGGCAATTTTATAGCTGCCGATGGCAAAGCCCAAAGCGACACAGATAAACAGAGTGAAGGTCTGGTTATTGACCATGAAATGGATAATTGTATCTAACATTAACGATTCTTTGTCACTTTCATAATTTTAATCCAGCAACATTATTACATTGCCACCACCGCAATTCAACAGTCTCCGTCAACTTATCATTGAATGTTAATGTGCCGGTAAGCAAAGTAAAAGAGTGTGCAGGCAAGCTAGCTGACCTAGCTTGCCTGCACACTCTTTTCGTTTCTTATTTCTTTTCCACAAAGTACTTGGCAAAGTTCTTTTGTGAAACCTTATTGATCCGCTTTTCCAAGAGCCAGCGCATCAGGTTCATGTCCTTGGCGTAGTGGTAGGTTGTCCCCCACCGACCGTCCCTAATCAGTTGTTCCGCCTGCTGCTTGATTTCATTATCCTTGGCGTACTTTAGGAAGGTCTGCTTGGAAACGCCTAGCCATAGCTGGTACTTAGCCGGATCCTGGTTAGCGTAAATTGTCTCCTGCCCGTCCAGGCGATCAAAAATGTAGTCTTCCACGGGGAAGGTCGCCAGCTGGTGGCCGTTAAGGGAAACGAAGAAGCTGCTCCGCCCCTGCCGCGGGTTCAGATCAAAAACCTTGAACTGGCCGTCACGGCGGTCGTACTTCAGGTCAAAGTTGACAAAGCCGGTGAACTTGACGCTCTCCAGGAAGTGCTTGATGTTTTGGTAAATCTGCTTGTCGTAAGCCGGCATAATTGCCACGTAGTTCCCAACGTTGGACGGCTCACACTCTTCCAGCAGCGGGTGGCCCAGGCTCATCAGCTTAACCTGACCGTCCTTGCCGACGTAGCAGTTAATCGTCCGCATGTTGCTATCGTCACCCGGGATGAACTCTTGCAGAATCAGGTCGCCATTGTAGGGGCTGTGCTCGTAAATGGTCGTCAGCACTTCAGTCAGCCGGTGCGCATCGTTGATAATGTAGGCCTTCTCGTAGCCCTCGAAGTTCCCCTTGTGCCATTCGACCGCGTCAGCCGCCTTTAAGGCTACCGGGAATTCGAATGGTGACTGGTAGTGCTTGTAGTCAGTATCCGGTTTGAGGATATCGGTCTTGGGGTACGGCAGGCCGTACTGCTCACAGACCTCGTAGAACTCTTCCTTATTAGTCAGCTTGGCAACGGACTCGTAGTCGGCGTATGGAATCGCCATGTACTTTGCCAGTTCGCTCCGGTTCTTGCTGACCAATTCCGTGTAGTCATCCCCACAGCTAATCAGGACGACCTTTTTCCCCTGGTCGATATACTGCTGGGCCGCCTTTATCAAGGTCTTGGTGAAGACTTCCGGCTTCTGCAGATTAGCGTCAATGTGCAGGTCAACAATCTTCGAAAACCGGGTCGGTGCCAGTTCAGCCCGTGCGTACAGGTGGGACTTCACACCGTACTTTTCATACATTGACCGGGCCATCCCGTAGGCGTTAAAGTCACTTCCTAAAATCAGCGGAACAAATGGTTGTTCGCTCATTTTCTCACTCCCTCGCTAAAATTAAACGTTATTTTCAGTATTCCAAGCTCCTATTCTACCATACTTTCGGCCCTTACTGACGGCTAGTCCGCTTTTGCAGCTGATAGTTAATGATGATTGCCGTGAGTGCAATGATCGCCATTGCTAACAAAAAGAGATAGTCAAAGCGGCCACCAGCATAGGAGCGTGTCCGCAGGCTGCCCGTGCCGCTGTTTTGGTAAATCGCCAGGACCGCCGCCAAAAAGGCCGTCCCCAGAGAGCCGGCAAATTGCTGGACCATGTTGAAAATTGAATTGACGTCGGCACTGTTCTTTGCCGCTACCAGGAACGTTGCGTTGGAAATTGTGTTTCCAAAGGCAAAGTTAAAGCCGACCCGGAGGATGATGAAGAAGGTCATGATTAACATTGGTGTCAGGCCCGGTTGGAACAGGGCAAAGCAAGCCGTCCCCGCCAGCAGCAGGATTCCACCAAAGGTAACCGGGGTCGCAAAGCCCTGACTATCCGCGAGCCGACCGGCAAATGGCGCCAGCAAGGCTCCGCAAACCGACCCCGGTAGCAGGATCAGACCAGCGACGGTCGACGTCGAGCCGAGCACGTATTGAGCGTATAACGGAATCACCAGGGAAATTCCGATGTTGATGAATTGCAAATTAAAGTAGGTCAGGGTCGATAAGCGCAGGGGCTTGCTCCGGAAAACGCTCAGATCGAACAGGCGCGACTGTCCGTGGTTGTTGACATAAACGAAGCCGGCAAAGAAGACCGCGCCCGCCACCAGCCAGGTGAGAACCGTCCAGCTCAGTCCAGACCGCCCGATCAGTGCTAGGCCATAAACAACGGTGAAGAGTACCACGGCTAGACTAATGAGGCTCCCGTAGCTAAAGGGCTTCTCGTTGCCGATTGGCTGGTTGCGGATATATAGTTGCCCCAGTACCAGACTGACCAGGACAAACGGCAGGAGGAGCCAGAAAATCATCCGCCAGGAGCTGACGGCGGAAATCCACCCGCCATAGGTCGGCCCAAGCGCCGGTGCGAAGGAAATTACCATCCCCGCAAAACCGGTCATCGCCCCAAGCCGCTCCCGGGGGATTTCGGTAAAAATGATGTGGAAGAGGATCGGCGTCGATAGACCAGTGGCGACGGCCTGAATTAACCGTCCCACCAGTAAAAGCGCAAAGTTGCCGGTCAGGGCACACATCAAGTCGCCGATGATAAAGGCCGAGACCGCCACCAACTGAAGCTTACGGGCCGCAAACTGACGCAAGAGGTAGGCCGTCGTCCCCATCGTGATGGTCACCATCAAGAGGTAGCCGGTCGTGATCCACTGGACCATATCCAGAGAAACACCGAATTCACGGGATAATTCCGGATAGGTAACGTTCATTGACGTTTCATTCAAAATCCCGATAAAGGTTAACAGCGCGAGGGAAATAATTGCTAGGTAGATATGATTTTGTTTGGTACTTGCCACACTAACGCCTCCTTGAAAAGTTTAAATAAAAAATAGCCGTAGTGATACGCTCCACCACAGCCTAATTAACAGTTATTGTTATATCAAATTTAATTTGCCCCTGTCAAACCTGGTTGCTGGGCCAGAGCTGTCAACCACTGTCTGGTTGGCAAATCTAGGTCCGCTGCCGGCTGGTACGGCAACGGCGCAAGCAAGGCCCGCACCTGTTGCCAATCAACCTGTCCATCCCGATACAGGGCCGCCAGCAGTTGCTTCGCCACTAGCTGGGTTTGCGCCGGTGGTAACGGTCCCCGGCCAAGCAGGGTCGCCGCGGCTCCCTTTTGTGCCAGCTGCTCGGCTACCAACTGGTTCAGCTGGCCAGTGCTGAGCTGGGTGGTCACCCGGAGGCGCTGAGCCAGGGGCACAGCCGGCAGTTCTTTGACCAGGAAGCGCTGGAGGAGGTCCCAATTAGCCGTCACCTGGGCGTAAAACTGCCAGGGGACCTGAGAATTCAGCTTAGTTAGCAACGGCGGCACAAGTTGCACCAGGTTGCCATTGTCCTCCACCAGGCGATCAGCCAGCTCAATTAAAAACCGCTGGACTGTCTCCTGAGCCGTGGGGGCCACCCGCTTCTTTGCGGTTAAAGCAAAGCGGACCACGAGGAAGTCAGTCAGCTGATCAGTTGGGATCGTGTTGTCCCCGCCGCGGCGCTTGACCTTAAAACTATTTAGCTGTTTAGTCCGAGTCGACTTGGCAAACTGTCCCTGCTTCGGCATCTTAATCCCTCCTCGTAAGTTAGCAATTATTTCCCGGGTTATATTCTATGAATACCGCCCAGCTATCCCCTAGTGTGGTAAATCAAGCCGTTACCCTAGGGCACGTGAATTTTAAAAACAAAAAAGAAGCTGGATTAAACACCCAGCTTCTCAGTCAGTTGGGCTAGCTGGATTCGAACCAGCGCATGACGGTACCAAAAACCGTTGCCTTACCGCTTGGCCATAGCCCAATAATTAAAATGGAGGAGAGTGGATTCGAACCACCGAACCCGAAGGAACGGTTTTACAGACCGTCGCGTTTAACCAGACTTCGCTACTCCTCCATGTGGTTAAATTGATCAGTAATCAATCAACGTTTATTATAATACCGAATCTCCGACCTAAATGCAAGCCTTTTTTAATCAGTGACGCAAAAAAGCACATCTGCTTCGCCGCTTCACGCTTACAAGGGCGGCTAGACAATGAAAATCCAGCTATTACACTGCAACCACCCTATTTTTAACAATAAAAAAGAGGCTGGGCCGCTTCCCAGTCTCCTTAGAAATTTCAATTATTAATCAACGCCGCCCATTAGACCGTGGATCTTCTTAACGAAGAACATTAAGATAATCCCGAAGACAATACTTACCAGACCGATTGTCAGGAAGTATGGTACTTCCGTTGATGATGAGTAGTACTTAACAATCTGCGCATTCACGGCTTGACCAGCCGCATCAGCTAAGAACCACATACTCATCATTTGGGACTTGAAGGCGTTTGGTGCCAACCGGGTCGTTACCGCCAGGCCAATTGGCGAAATCAGCATTTCGGCAATTTCCACAATGAACCAGGAACCAACCAGCCAGAACGGCGATACCCGTCCAGCGGTCGTTCCGTGAATCAGTGCTGGCAGTGCCATGAAGGCGTACGACAGGCCAGCAAAGACCAGCCCGGCCGCAAACTTACCAGGAGCACTTGGCTGGTTCTTCCAGTGGTCCCAGAGGGATACGAACACTGGTGTCAAGATCATGATAAACAGTGGGTTCAACGTCTGGAAGTTAGCCGCTGCAAAGTGCCAGCTTCCGATGTGCAGAACTGTCCGTTGCGCGGCGAAAAGGGCCAGCACAACTGAACCGGATTCTTCAATTGCCCAAAAGATTACGGCGGCAATGAACAGTGGGATGTAAGCTACAACCCGGGACTTTTCTGTCTTTGTAACCTTCTTGGAGTTCAGCATCATAACGAAGTACCAAATTGGCAACGCAATCGCGATGATGGTAATCAGCGTGATAATGTTGGTAATGTTTAACTGCCCCATCGCTGCCAGCAGGGCTAAGATGATGACAACCGCCACTACACCAACAATGAACCAGATGATGACCGGCCGCAATTCGTCCTTTTCAATCGGATCTTCTGGGTACAGACTATCCTTAGAAAGGTACTTACGTCCGCCAATTACGTATTGAACCAGGCCAAAGAACATCCCGATTGCGGCAAGTGAGAAGCCGGCGTGGAAGTTCATTTCCCCGTGGAAGAGGTTCAGGCCAAAGCCGTTTGCAGCCCACGGAACTGCCCAAGGAGCAACCGCGGCCCCCAGGTTAATCCCGAAGACGAACATACTGAAACCGGAATCCCGCCGTTGGTCTTCAGGGCTGTACAAGCCCCCCACCATTTCGGAAACGTTAGGCTTCAGTAACCCGGTCCCGACAACAATCAACGCGATTGACACGTAGAGGGCGGAAACCCCGAACGGCAGTGATAAGGCAATGTGCCCGAACATAATGAGGACACCACCGATAAAGACGGTCCGCCGGGAACCCCAAACACGGTCAGACAGCCAACCACCAACAACCCCGGACAGATAAACCAGTGATCCGTAGATTGACATGATGGAAGCTGCGGTGGTTTGGTTCATTCCTAAACCACCCTTAGTTACCGCATAGTACATGTAGAACAGCAGGATGGCACGCATCCCGTAGTAACTAAAGCGTTCCCACATTTCTGTGAAGAACAGAGTTGATAGGCCACGTGGCTGGCCAAAGAAGGCTGTATCCACGTTTCTCTCTTTACTCATATAATTCCTCCAAACAATAATTTGAAATGAATTGAATCGTTAATACATACTCATTTCCAAAATTAAAAATATCTTTTAAAATTTCAGAATATGTTAATTATAAACACCTCATTTTGGTCAGTCAATTAAAAAATAAGAATTTAATGAGATGAAGTGTGATTTAACGGGACTATTCCACCTTTAGGCTTTAATTTTTAAACTAACTACGCGATTATTGCTATTTAAATTAACTATATTGGATTAAAGCAGCAGTTTAAAGTGTTATTCAAATTACTTTATTAAGCGTAAGTGTTATTATCGCGGACAAAAGTGAGGTAAACCCCTACTAAGGCCGTCAGCAGGTAAAGCAGGCTCAAAAAGAAAATAGCGTTTCCCGCGGTCCGCCAAGCACCGGGACCAAAGAAGCCCCAGCAAAACATACTAAAGCCGAGGGCAATCAAACCGGGGGATAAGACCATCCCCGCCCGGTGCAGTTGGGCGGCTGACCCTGCACCACCGGCAAACTGCTGGAGCCAGTTCAAGAGGTTAAGCCACTTGCCGCGGAGAAACTGCAACCCGATTGCCATGAAGACAATACAAAGTGATAACGATACGATATCCATCAATTCAACCTTCCTTCCATAAAAAAGGAGCGGAACCAGCTCCACTCCCGTAAACATCGCTGTGTCACGCAAGCTGCCGGTTGACCAGCCGGCGACTGCGCTTTTTAGTAATAAACTACCCGCGGGCCTGTTTCAAATAGCGTTCAGCCTCGTCAGAACTCAAATCATAAGCTGACATCAACTGCTTAACAATCACAGTGTGGCTTAGTTTGAGGCCAAGCAGCATCTTGGCCGCCGCAATGATTGACTGTTGTTTCCCTTGTTCCAATCCTTGCTGTATGCCCTGTTTCTTACCCTCTACCAGGCCAATCGCCATGCCATCACTGCGGGCGTCCATTAAGTCCAGTTCGTATTTCATGTAATTACGCCGCCTTTCTGGATCCTCCTTGATTCGCTTCATTTCCCCAGTGATCTGCTCCACAAGCGGGTCGCCTTCCGCAATCTGGTTGTGCATCAGCTTGAGAAAACCTTCTATCCCTATCTTATCATGAAAGGCACTGGCCCGGGCATTAAAAACTACCAGCTGCTGGCCGGTTCCCGCGGTCAAGTTCGGCTGGTCAACACAGCGCCACTCGAAGCGGTATTCTGGACGGTCCTGACCGTAATAGTCAAAATCACAGAAGAAAATTACGTAGGTCGGGTAGCCCGCTAATTTTTCATAGTTGTCTCCCGGCCCTAGAATGCTGTGGTCAACCTGCTCTAGGTAGTAACGGAGCCGGTACTGGAGACTTTGCCGGTTGGCAACCTGCATCTCCACAATGTACGTCCGCTGCTGGTCATCGCGAATGTAGACGTCAAAACGGACCGCCCGCGCGTCCAAGGGCGTATTAACCTGCTTTTGCACCGTTACCCGCTGGACCCGGTCAATCGCCAGCTCTGGTAAAATCCGCCGGAGCAGTTCCCGGCAAATCGCATTATTCTCCATCACCATCGAAAACATCCGGTCGTTGGCAATCGTCAGTTCTTCCCACTGCTGAGCCAGTTTTGTTAGTTCGTGTTCACGGTTCATTTACTCACCTCCCACTTAATAAATAAGGCACACCTAATTAAACTAAAAAAGCGCTGCCGCCTCTAAGGCGTGACAACGCTTGATAATAAACATTTCGAATCAACTGAAGTCTAGTCCAGCTGCTTGGCCTTATCAACCGGGACGTTTGGCGTCACGGTCTGACCAAACCAGTAGTCGACGGCGTTCCCGTTTCCGGCCGGGTCGTCGGTCCACCGGCTCAGCACTACCAGCTCGTGATCGTTAAGCGCTGGCTGAACCGTGAATTGCGTGTTGAAACCAGACTGGCCGGCGTTGTAAGTACCCGGAAAGGTCCGAGCAACATCCGGGCGGGCGCTGTTGGCAGCCGTTACCTTGACCCGCTGGACTTCCCGGTTAGTCGTCCGGTCAAAAAGAAGTAGGTAGTGGTACGGCCGACCCAGCGACTGACTCGTCGCGTGCCAACCACTAGCATAAACCACGTTGCCCTGGATGGCGAAGCGGTCCAGGTTCGCGCGGTTCGCGATAAATCGTTACCGGGGTGAACCAGTAATCCACGTAGTTGCTATTGGCATCCTGGGTTGCACTCCACCGGCTAACGATTTGGAGGAGCTGGTTCCCCATTTCCGGTACTAGCTGGAGGTCTACATTGAAGCCGGACTGCCCGGCCGTAATGATCCCCGGAAAGGCCCGAGTTAGGTCAGGACGGCTGGCATACTGTTTAGTTGTATACCGCAAAAGCTCGTGCCCGGTTGGGGCGTTCAGAATAATCAAGGTGTGGTAAGGGCGCCCAATCGACTGGTTAGTGGCGTGCCAACCAGTAATATGGAGTTTGCTATTTTGCACATTGACACTATCCAGGTACCCCTGGTTGCGGTGGTCACTCAACAGCTGTTGGGGCGCAAACCAGTAGTCCACGTAATCGCGGTTTGAATCTGCCGTGCTGGAGTAGCGGCTGATGAACTGAATGTTATCCGTAACCATTGCTGGCAAGAGCGGGACGTCCACACTAAAGCCAGCGTGGTCCGCTCCAAGAATTGTCGGGTAGGCCTTAGCCAGGTCAGGACGAGCCACTGCGGCAACGTCCGGGATCCGGGTTAACTCCCGGCCCTGGCTGGCGTCCCAAATAATCAACGTATGGTGGTTCTTGCCGAGGGCCTGGTTTGTGGCGTGCCAGCCGTTAACCTAGAAGTGACCATTGACGTACTGAACACTGTCGATCCAGGCATGGTTACCGTGGTCAGCGTTGATACGGCTAAACCAGTGGTCAATCCACTGGCCCTCACCATTAATAAAATAGCTAGAATAACGGGCAATAATCGTTAAATCATCCCCAGCGGCGGACAGCGGAATGATAATATCCTGGTTGAAGCCGGACTGCAAGCTGCCGTAGACGTTCGGGTAGGCCGCTTGGACATCAGGCCGGTTGACCGGGTCAATCGCTACCTGCTTGATTTCACGCCCACGGGTGTTGTTGAACACAATCAGCCAGCCATACGGCATCAGTAACGAAGCACCGCTGGCGTGCCAACCAGCAACGTGGATGGCCGCCTCAGTTGCAGAGGCCTGGCGGATTGAATAGCCATCCAGGCTCCCATAATTTTACTGGTAGTCCTGGGTATTAGGAGTGTACGGCTGGTAAAGCTGAATCGTGGTCGTGACGTTGGACTGCAGAGTATACCCCTGCAAATCCGGCACCCGCCGTATATTACTCAACCCCTGCTGGGAAAGCTGGAGACGGCAGGTACCAGCCGTCGTTGGCTGGTTGACCACCTGACCCGCCTGGTTGGTAATGAAAAGGTCGCCAAGCTGGGGAAGGTAGGTGTAAATCAACGTTTCGTTGCGGTAAACACCGATCGTGTAGTTCCGTGGGTTTTGCACCTGGTTCGACGGTAGCTTGGTAGGGCCGTTCAACGTACTGGTAGTGGTTTCCCAACTCGTAGTATTCGCAGCAGCATAGCTAACTGTCGCGCTGGCCGGCTGAACAGCGTGTTTTGTGTGGCCGAAGCTTCGTCGGCAGGCGTAGCGGTGCTGGTTGACGGCGCTGGCTCGCTACTGTTAACTTGGCTCGTCTGTGGCGTGGCAACCACAGTATTATCGTCAGCGGATGCAGAAGTCGTTGTAACAACGATACCGGCAAAGGCTACCAAAGTCGCGGTAACCCAGAGTTTACCGGCTTTATATAATTTTTTACGTTCTTTCATTTAAATATTTCTCCCCGAATATTTATCTTATCCTTACAAAATTTATTATATGAGGAAAAAGATCAAAATGCCGCTATTTTGACGACGCAGGTACTAAAAAGGGACTGGCGAATCATCACCAGTCCCTTTGAATTAGCTCCGGCAGTCAGACTCGAACTGACGACAACCTGATTAACAGTCAGGTGCTCTACCAACTGAGCTATGCCGGAATAATAACTTAACGAATTAATTATAGCGAATAGTCAATTAATTCGTCAAGCTATTTTTCTGTTTGGGGTAGCCAAGATTGTTACAGCATGGCAGTTACTCTGCTTGCCATTAAAGGCCAGCGCTGCCGGGCCTTTAATGTATTTCTTAACCTAAATAATACTTAACAACTTCCGCGTGATCCCACATTGACGCATCAAAGTGGTAAATCGGGCTAACCATTTCAGTGTACTTATCTACACCAGTGGCCCGAAAACGAACGACAAATTGACAATTATCCATTGCCTTAATGTCGTCTTTAATGGAAAAGTAGTCGCTAAAGCCGCCATGCAGACTGTCCCAAATATCTGGATACTTAGCCGCTACGTCTGGACGTGACAAGCCCATATTATGATTCCAAAAGCCATCATATTGTAACATAATGGTAGAGGCTTCTTGATCATTAACAAGTAAAGTAATAGTTTCCCAGCGTGCATTCAGCCAAACATTTTTATCCGTAGAAGACATTTGATCACGCCAGGTTTTATAATTCCAATTAGCACAGTAATTACTGATAGCCCATCCAGTAGCCTTTAGAGCCTTACCTGTGCCATACTGACCATGTTCAAGAAACACCGGCTCAATACCATCAATATGGAAGGCCTGCTTCACATTAAAGTTATCTGGTGAATTGACCCCACCGGCAGGAATTACCGGTGCTTCTGGGGTAACGGGCTGGTTGCCGAGCCAGTAGTCTACCGCGTTGCCGTTTCCGGCTGGGTCATTCGTCCACCGACTCAAAATAACTAGCCGGTGACCATTAACGCTGGAATCAACGGTGAATTGGACATTAAAGCCCACATGATCAGCGTTGTAAACACCAGGGAAGGCTTGGGCGACATCCGGGCGGTTGTTGTTATCCGTGACTTCACGTCGCTGGACTTCCCGGTTAGTCGTTTGGTCGAAGAGGATAATGTAGTGGTATCCCCGTCCCAGCGACCGGGTCGTAGCGTGCCAGCCCGCAATATGGAGTTTGCCATTTTGAACATTAATGTTATCTAAGTGCGCTTGGTTACGGTGGTCAGCTAGCAACTGCTGGGGCCCGAACCAGTAATCAACATAGTCCTGGTTACCTGCTTCGTCGGTGCTGTAACGACTAATAAATTGAATTTGGTCGTTAGCCATTTCCGGTAGAAGTTTCAGGTCAGCACTGAAACCCGAATGGTAGGCCATCACAATCGTTAGGTAGACGCCAGGGATGTCTGGACGATTGACGGTGACGTTATTAGCGCGTTCAAGTTCCCGTCCCTGGGTTGCGTCCCAAACAATAATGGAGTGGTACGGCTTCCCCAGTGCGGCATTAGTGGCGTGCCAGCCAGCAACATGGAGCTGACCATTGGCAAACTGAACACTATCCACGTAAGCATGGTTGCCGTGATCAACGTTCATCCGGTCAAACCAGTGGTCAATCCGTTGGCCCTCACCACTGACCGCATCACTGGAGTAACGGGCAATGATAGTAAGGTCATCGCCGGCGTTGGCTAATGGAATCAAAATATCCTGGTCGAATCCGGATTGAAGGCTGCCGTAAACATTAGAGTAGGCCACTTGGACGTCCGGTCGGTTAACCGGCTTGATTTGAACCCGCTTGATTTCGTGACCGAGGGTGTTGTCAAAAACAATCAGCCAACCGTTCGGCATGACGGCCGACGCTCCACTGACGTGCCAACCGGCAACGTGCAGGGCCGCTTCACTATCTGAAACCTGACGGATCGAGTGACCATCTAGCGAGCTGAAGTTCTGCTTGTAATCCTGTGCTGTCGGTACATATGACTGGTAAAGATTGACTGTTGTGGCAACATCTGGCTGCAGAACATAGTAAGTCAGTGCCTTATCACTCTGCATATTAAGGATTCTCAGCTTAGAAAGCCGCACTTGGTAATTCCCCGCCGCTTGCGGATTATTAACGACGTTCCCTGCTTGGTCAACAATTTCTAAATCACCAGCTACCGGGTGGTAAGTATAAACGGGTGTTCCTTGATAAGAAACGGTAATGGTGTAACCTTTAGCATCCAGTTGGCGAACATCGTTTAAACTAATTTTAGCCGGACCAGTCAGTGCACTAGTCGACTCTCCTAAGACGTTGTATGGGGCACCGCCTTGCTTGTCAAACTCAAAATAGCTGTCGCTCTTAGGAGTATTATTCAGACGTTGTAAAAGTTGACTAGTCGCGTTAACTTCGTACATTCCCGGTTTAGTGGGGATTGTCAAATAACCATTAGGATCGTAAAAGGCTAAATCACCATCCTGTAACGGCATTACTTCCCATGCCCCATTGACAAAATACTTGAGCGTATAATTTTGAAGATTAATTGTTACATTTTTACCTAATACGCCATACGTTTTTGTGGTATCTCCTTTAAGAAAGATTAACCCCTTTTGCTTTTGAGACGCTCCAACGACCACGTTCGCTAAATCAACCGTATCAAATGGTTTCAATTCGGCAATACTTTTAATAAAGCTAAACTGGCTTTTAAGATTATTGACACCCTGTGGACTGAGGTAGACGCCATACAGCTTTTCAACCGCCCCATTTGCAAAGTTGCCATCCGTACCAACTTGCCACGATTCAACTGCTTTTCCTTGGTCATCAACGTATTCCAAATCACCTGCAACTGGATGATAGGTAGCTACCTGGTCCAGTCCGTATTTATCCATGACCTTAACCACTACCGGACTAGGTTGCAAAGTTGGTACTGGTAAGCCATCATACGTATATTCGTTATTTTTAGAACCATCAGTAAATTCAGTTTTAATTTTTAAATCTTTGGCTTCTTCCAGGTCAACTGAGATTCCTGAATAGCTTTGAAAACTATATTGTTGGTCACTATTGATTGCATTAATGTGTTCTAGCCCAGTTGGCGTTAAATTAATTCTGTATGACCTAGCAACTGTTGGCGTACCATATTCAATATTTCCCTGGCTGTCAAACAGCCCCAAGTCACCCGCTACTGGGTTATATAGAGAGCCATCGTCCAGCTTAACTTGAACCGACTTTAGGTCGTAAGTATCCATTGAAAATTGACCCGCATAACCAGAAACGACTGTTTTACCTTGAAATGAATAAAATGCTGGCATTGCAAGTTTCGCCCCTGTCAGCTGATTTCCAGATAATGGAGTTGTAGACTGAATGGGAAGAGTCGCTTGTGAACTCGTCACTGATGATGCATTCACCGCTGCTTGACCATTATCAGTGGTCACTGCCGTGCTTGGCTGTGATGCCGCATTCACCGTGTCATCAGCCGCTGCGGGACTGGCTGCCAGCACTACTCCCGCAAATGCAAACAGGGTTGCGGTGACCCACAGTTTACCGGCCTTGTATAGTTTCTTGTGTTCTTTCATGATTGACCTCCCAATTGATCAAGTAATCTACAAAGTTATTATAAGGATGGCCATCAATGCGAATTAAACAACTGGAATACCTCGAAGCGGTGATTGAGACCGGTTCAATTAATGAGGCTGCAAAACGGCTCTACCTCACCCAGCCCAGCCTCTCGAGTGCGATTAAAGACTTAGAAAAAGAAATGGGCATTACAATCTTTCAAAGAAGCAATTCTGGCGCCCGTTTAACCGCCGACGGTCGTGAATTCATGAATTACGCTAAGCAGATCTTAGACCAGGTCCGCCTGCTCGATGACCGGTTCAAAAAGCAGCAGCCCCTCCACCAATCATTTGCCGTTTCCGCCCAGCACTACGCCTTTGTAGTCAACGCCTTCGTGGAACTAATCAAGGAGATCAACTCACCAAGCTATAAATTCATCCTGCGAGAAACTGAAACGGAAAATATCTTTAACGACCTGCGTACGTTTAAAAGTGAGCTCGGCGTGCTCTATATCAATAACTTTAACCGCCGGATCATCAGCAAACTGTTAACAGAAAACGGTTTAGAATTCACACCGCTTTTTACGGCCCAGCCACACGTCTTTTTGAGCCGCTATAACCCCCTTGCCAGGCGTCACTCAATCAGTCTTGCCGACTTAACCGAACTGCCCTACCTGTCCTTTGAGCAGGGCGAAAACAACTCCTTTTACTTCTCTGAAGAAATTCAGTCGACCCTCAGCCATAAAAAGGAAATTAAGGTTAGCGACCGGGCAACCATCTTTAACCTGATGGTCGGCTTGAACGGTTACACCATTAGTTCGGGAATTATCAGCAGCAAACTTAACGACGATAAGATTGTCGCGATTCCCTTGGAGCTTGATGATCCAATCACGCTTGGAATTGTCCAGCACCAACACACAATCACCAGCCAGCTGGGGCAGGAATACATCCAATTGCTAAAGAACCACATTCGCGATTACGGCTTCCCAATTATTGGTGAAGACGAATAAAAAAGGGAGCGCGAACCACCAGAAATTGGTAGTTCACGCTCCCCACTTAATCTTTAACTATTGAAAAGATAATGTGCGAACTCTACAGGCTGACTTTCTGTTGTAACCATAAAGCTCCTACTTCGCCAGTGTTTCCTTTAAGGCCGCCAGTGCCTGGTCGTAATCCGGCTCGTCAGTCAGTTCAGCAACGATTTCCCGGTAGACAACCTTCCCCGTAGCATCGAGGATCCAGACTGACCGGGCCAGGAAACCCTCGTCCGGGATCAGCAGCTTGGATTCGTAGCCAAACGATTCTTCACTGTCAGAAACGAGTTGCATGGTTTTCACGCCTTCAGCCGCGCACCACTTTTGCTGGTCGGCCGTGGTATTAGTTGAAATCGTCAAAAAGTTGACGTCTGGAAACTGGTCCATGGTCGAATTAAATTGCTTGGTTTGGAGACTGCAAACTGAGGTGTTAATGTCCGGTACGACACTCAAAAGGGTTACCTTGCCCAGCAGCTCCTTCAATTTAACCTTATTCCCATTCTTGTCAAAAACCTTAAAATGAGGAAAATCATCGCCAACCGCGGGCGGGTTGCCGACTAACTGCCGCTGTTCACCATTGATTGTGATTTCCATCCGTATCAGCTTCCTTTCTCAATTGAATTATATTCAGTATAACAAACTCCACCTAGAAAGCAGTAGTAAATTAAAAAAGACTGGATAATTTCCCTTATTAGGAATTATCCAGTCCACACAAAGTAGTGCCAACTAGAGGAGTCGAACCTCCGACCTTCTCTTTACGAGGGAGATGCTCTACCAGCTGAGCTAAGTTGGCATGACTTACCACAAGTCAACGTTAATTATTATATCATGATGACTTCGCCTTGAAAATACCTATTTTGTTTTTATTTCAGAAATAAATTTTACCCGAATTGTCAACTCAAGTGCAACATGGCTATGAAGCTAAATATTGATGAAAACATTGTTGAGCGGTGTGGTAGTAAAGAAGCTTGCGGGGCTTGGTATTGATAGCTTGGACTGCTTGGTGGAGGTAGAGAAGGGATTGCTTAATGGGTTGGCCCTTGGGATAGAATTGACGAAGCAGTCCATTATTGTTTTCATTGCTTCCGCGTTCCCAAGGTGAGTACGGGTGAGCGAAGTAAATCTTGGCATGTCTAATTTTAGCCAATGTAGAGAATTCGGCACCATTATCAAAAGTGATCGAGTTAAACCGGTTTGGATGGTAATTAATCACCTTCTGAGGCTCTTGACGACAGGTTTCTGCTCGGTAATTGGGAATCTTAATGACAATCTCAAAGCGCGTTAAACGTTCTGTTAGAGTCATCAGGGCTGGTTGATTCTTCCGCCGAACCCCCTTGACTAAATCCCCCTCCCAATCAAAAGGACGTTGGCGCTGATTAATCTTTTGCGGGCGTTTTTCAATTGAAACTCCCAGCTGCTTCACTGCTTGCCGAGAGTGGGAACGATGGTGTTTTTTTAGATGCCGACTTAGCTTCTGTGGTAAATCAAGATTCTTAATGGCTAACCGTCCCTGGTCAATATAGCGGTAAACAGTTGGCGTTGACGGACAAAACTGGTCAGGAAACTTTAACTTGAACTGGCCAATAAACTCGTCCACACTCATCGCGTTAAATTGGCTGCCCAGCTGTTTGGTTAGGAGCTTAAAGAAGAAATGGCCCCGTTTAAGCAAGGAATGACAATGACATTTCAGCCGCCGCTGTTCATGCTTGGCTTGCGCCGTTTCACCATAGTAGTGATGGTAAAGGAAGTAATCTGAGTCACGCTGTAAGACACGACCACGTTTAAGCTCACGGCCAATCGTTGACCGATGACAGTGAAGCTTTCTGGCGATCGCGGCATTAGACCAGTTCAGATCATGTAGTGCCTCAATCTGTCCACGCTGCTCACTAGTTAGTTGATGGTAGTGACGAGGAATGTTAGAATCAATCTGAGTCATGAAGATCACCTTTCTTATTTTTTGGTCAATTTAAGTTTAGGTCTTCATGGCCTTTTTGTTTAATTTATGATGTTGCACTTAGATTGTAAATCCAGCGAAATAAATTTTAGGAAATTCTGCTCCCAAATCTCTTCAAAATACTGAATCGTCTGTCTTAATGTTAAAAACTTGTTATCGACCGTACTGCTTGCCCAGGGCACCATCTCCAACCGGTAGCCAAGGCCATGCGCCATCTTAATCGTAGTATCAACACAGTATTCAGTTTGCGCACCGCAAATCTCTAACTCGTCCCCCTGCCGCTGTATGAGGAGACTCTGGAGGTCGGTCTGATAAAAAGCATTGAGCTGCGTCTTATTGACATAGAGATCCTCTTCACGGACATCTAGTTCTGAGAGTAATTGCCAAGCAATCGTCCCCCTAGTTAAATTCATATTCTGATGTTGAATAAAGATAATCGGCAGCCCTTGTTCACGAAACCACCTGATTCAACAATTGACTAAGGTAACTAAATCCTTTAATCGAAAGAGAGTCTGCCCCTTTGTTCGACAAACACCATTTTGCATATCAATCACCAGCAGGGCCCGCATTTTAATTTTTCCTCCCTTTCAGCTAGAAACAAATCAAAGTTTATAGTATTCGAAAAGAGCCGCCAACAAGTAGCTGGCGACTCTTCAGTAATAACTCCGGCAGTCAGACTCGAACTGACGACAACCTGATTAACAGTCAGGTGCTC
>DGYFI06203__coassemble_1122_pt1 | contig 29258 bp, 32 predicted proteins | sample DGYFI06203__metabat2_high_PE_014 | metagenome-assembled genome bin DGYFI06203 | reverse complement strand
TAGGGCTTCAGAGTTCGGCTTTGCCGAGCACTGGAGCCCATTTGTGTACTGCGCTTTTCACTTTTTATTAAAGTAATCGGACTTATGTCACACCCCCTTTTGTTTAAAGTTACAGGTCAATTTCTAACATGATTGGTGTATGGTCACGCCGTTCGCCACTATCGATCATGGATGAAGAGCTAACCTTATCGGCCAGTCGGTTGCTGACTAACCAGTAGTCGATCCGCCAACCAGAATTGTTCTGCTTACTGGTCAATACTCGCTGGGCCCACCATGAGTACGCTCCTGTCTCTTCGGGATGCAAGAAGCGGAAACTATCGGTAAAGCCAGCAGCGAGCAGCTGGCCGAAGTGTGTTCGTTCCTCGTCGGTAAAACCAGCGGAGTGGTGATTGTTTGCCGGGTGGGCCAAATCAATTTCCTCGTGAGCCACGTTAAAGTCGCCACTGGCAATTACCGGTTTCTGCTCATCAAGCTGGTGCAGATAATTGCGGTAGCAGTCATCCCACTGCTCCCGTTCTGCTAGCCGCTTTAGACCATTCCCGGAATTAGGCGTGTAAACCTCGGTCAGGAAAAAGTCAGGGAATTCCAAGGTAATGATCCGGCCTTCACTATCCATCGGCTCCGGGGCCCCAATTTGCGGATAGGTAACCGTGGGCTGGTATTGGTCTCGGTAAAGATACATAGTACCAGCATAGCCCTTCCGTGCCGGTTCGACCGAACTGCGCCAGGCAACCTGGTATCCCGGAAAAAGGTCAGCGAGGACTTGCAGGTGCTTCTTAGTGGGGCCATTTTTTGACAATTTGGTTTCTTGGATTGCCACGGCGTCCGGTTCCAGTGCCGAAATCTTTTTGAGGACGGCCCGGGTCTCACCCGCCCGAGTCGAAGTTCCAGTTAAGGCTGCGTTGATTGAGTCGATGTTCCAAGAGATGAATTTCATAGTTCTGTTGCCGCTCCTTTATTGCTTATGCTGTCCCTTATTATACCTTTTCTCCGCTCATTTCAAAAATTAATTGAGCGGCTGCCTCGACAGCTAGTTAACACTATGTTACGATATAGGCAATTTGAAACTATAAAAGTTACAAGGAGAATGCGCAATGAAAGTTAAACAAGCACTGATTACATCCCTAGTGGCTGCAACGGTCCTTATTTTGGGGACGGCTGTTCCAAGCGTTGCTAGTGCTGCTAGCGACAGGCCAATTATTGTCGGCTCGAAGAATGTTTCCGAGAGTAAGACCGTTAGTGAAATTTACGCCCTCGCCCTCGAACATGAAGGTTATAAAGTTACACGGAAGCCTAATATTGCCAATAATGTTATCTTCCAAGCAACCCAAAAGGGCCAGGTTGACGTTTACCCTGACTATACTGGGACGATTGTTGAAGCCTACCTCAAAAAGCGGGCCAGCGGCAAGAGCGCCAGTCAAATTGCCAAAATTGCCCACCAAGGGGTTCAAAAGGATGGCCTGACAACCTTCGATTATGCTCCCGGTGATAATCGTCAAGGAATCGCCATGCCTACCAAGGTCGCCAAAAAGGACCACATTAGCGACTTGAGCCAGCTACAAAAGAAAGCTGCTAAGATTCGTTTTGCTTCGCAGGGAGAATTTGAAAAGCGAGCGGATGCGCTCCCAGCAATGAATATGGCGTATGGCAAGTTCGACTTCAAATCGATTAAGGACTACGACGTGAACCTGCTCTACAAGATTATGGAACAGGGAAAGGCTGACGCCGCTCCAGTTTCAACGACTGATGGTCAGCTGGCAACCGGGAAGTTCACCCTCATCAAGGACAACAAAAACATTTGGCTCCCTTATAACCTGGTTCCCGTGGCAAACCAAAAGGTGGCTAAGAGCCACCCAAAGATGGCCCGGGCCTTGAACAAGGTTGATGCTAAACTGACGACCAAGCAGTTAACGACTCTCAATCGAAAGGTAAATGTTGAAGGGCAAAACTACAAAACCGTTGCCAAAAACTGGTACGGGTACAATATCAAATAGCGGTGAGGAGTGATTCTTTGTTTTCACAGGTGATTCAATACTTTCAATCTAATAGTGGTCAATACTGGCAGTACGTTGGTCAGCACCTCTTCCTCACGCTGGTGACCCTAGCAATCTCCATGGTGATTGCTTTCCCGTTAGGGTACTTGGGCTCGCGGGTAAAACCGGTGGCTAGTTTCTGCGTCGCCTTTGCGCAAGTGCTACGTATAATTCCTAGCCTGGCCCTGCTATTTTTACTGATTCCCGTTATCGGTACCGGGATGGTTTCCGCTTTAATTGCCCTGGTCGTGTTAGCCCTGCCGCCGTTGCTAATTAATACCATCCTGGGCTTCAACGAGGTCAGTCCCCTGTACAAGGAGGTCGGAACGGCTCTCGGGATGACCTCCCGGCAATTGCGTCGGCAAATTGAAATTCCCCTAGCCCTCCCCTACGTCCTTAACGGAATCAAGCTGGCAATCGTTGAAATTATCGCCAGCGCAACCCTGGCGACCTATATTGGGGCTGGCGGCCTGGGAACATTAATTTTTACGGGTCTGGGCTTGTACGATATGACCTATGTTGTAATTGGTGCCGTTAGTGTCGCGGCCCTCTCACTGGGGGCAATGCTCGGCTTCGACTTCTTAATCAGAAAGGTTCAGAAACATGACAAAAGCAGCTATTCAATTTAAACACGTTCAGAAGCGGTTTGGCGATGACCTGGTTATTCCTGACCTGAGCTTTACGATTAACCAGGGTGAGTTTGTTACTATCTTGGGGACTTCTGGCTCGGGAAAGACCACGACCCTTAAAATGGTGAATGGCCTGTTACAGCCGAGTGCGGGTGAAATTACCATTGACGGGCAACCGCTTAGTGAACTTGACCTGGTTCAGCTGCGCCGCCATATGGGCTACGTGGTCCAGCAAATCGGCCTCTTCCCTCACATGACCATTGCGCAAAATATCGCGGTGGTAGCACAGCTGCTGCACTGGAACAAGGAGCAGACCAGCCAGCGGGTTCGTGAATTGTTACAGCTCGTCCAGCTTAATCCCAGGGAGTATGCTACTCGGTACCCCAGCCAATTATCCGGCGGCCAGCAGCAGCGGGTTGGAGTGGCCCGGGCCCTAGTCGCCAACCCGCCCTATGTGCTGTTTGATGAACCCTTTGGCGCGTTAGACGCCCTTACCCGGGAGGAGCTGCAGCACGAGATTAAGCGAATCCATGAGTCGTTAGCCGACAAGACTTTTATGTTTGTGACCCATGACATTAATGAAGCTCTCTATTTGGGGAGCAGGGTTATGGTGATGCACGAAGGACGAATCGAGCAGTTTGCCACACCAGCGGAAATTGTCCGCCAGCCCGCGACACCGTTTGTTAAAAAGCTGTTAGGAACCGTCCGCCAAAATCAAGAACTGTGGGGCCAGCAAGATGATTGAGTATTGGAATGAAAATTGGACAACAATGATCACGGACAGTCAGCAGCACGCCCTCATGGTTCTCAGCTCGCTTGGAATTGCGTTAGTGCTGGCCCTTGCCATTACCCTGCTATTTCTCCGCCGACGCAACTGGCTGAATGGCTTGGTCTACTTCTTCTCCCTTTTGTACTCAATCCCCAGCTTCGCCTTTTTTGCCCTGCTCCTGCCGCTTTCCGGATTAGGGATGCGGACCGCGATCATCGTTTTGACCATTTACGCTGAGTATGTCCTCCTGCGTTGCTTCATCACCGCCCTGAAAGAAATCGATCCCCAGTTGATCGAAGTAGCTACGGGGATGGGGATGACCCGCCAACAAGTATTCTATAAGGTCCAGCTCCCCCTGGCTTTGCCGGCAATTTTTAGCGGCTTGCAGGTGGCGTTGGCTTCCACGATGGCAATGGCAACCATTTCGGCCACCATTAACGCGGGCGGCTTAGGTCAACTCCTGTTTGAAGGCTTGCAGGGGCAGCAGCTTGCTCCCATTCTATGGGGAACGCTTTTGACAATGGCTTTGACCCTAGTTTGTGCGGGGGTCCTGCGCTTGCTTGAATGGGGCCTTACCCATAAGTGGCGCGCGGTTCTAGCAAAGCACGATTCTTAATTAGAGAGGAGGAACAAAATGCGCGTTTCAACCCGTCTAAGCGACAGTATTCATATCTTAGCTTTCTTGCAGATTTACCGTGGAAAAGTTCCATTGACGAGTGAAAATATTGCCGGTAGCGTCGAGACTTCACCGGTAGTGGTTCGCCGGCTAATGAGCGCCCTTCGCAAGGGCGGCCTTATTGAGACGGTCCCGGGATTTGCGGACCCCCGTTTAGCCCGGCCCGCTGATGAAATTTCCCTTTATGATATTTATTTAGCTGTTGAGGGACCCGACCGGCACCTTTTTGCAATTGATGAAAAGACTGCTCCCGAGTGCATTGTCGGGGGTAATATTCAAGCCACGCTGGCTGAATATTACCAGCAGGCGGAAACTGCTGCCCAGGCCAAATTAGCAAGTATTTCACTGCAGGATGTGCTAGACAGCATTCTCGTAAAGCAGGCCCAGAAAGAAGCGCAGCAGCGAAAGGAGAATTCCCAATGAAGTATTTAGTTACCAGTTCGACCGGCCACCTTGGCGGAATGATCGTCACCGAACTTAGCAAGTTAGTCCCTTAAGTCGATATCCGCTTGGGTGTTCATAGAATTAAAAAAGCCACCGCCCTGCAAGCAGCTGGCTATGACGTGGTAGAATTGAGTTCCATTATGTCCCAAGTGACCGGCGAGCAAATCGGCTATACACCGGTTACCCTGCAGAAATTTGCCGATATTTACCGGTCCGAGGGGGATGGCGATGAGTTAGCGTCAATGTACCATGCAGCCGCTCTAGGCTTAATGAATGAGGTCACTAACGACTTCCAACACATCACCGGTCACGCGCCGCAAAGGATGGAAGAATATTTGACCCAGCATTATCAAAAGTAAGTGAAAAGCATCTCAGCTGCCTTATCAGTCGAGATGCTTTTCATTTACTATTATTTAAATCTGTGAACGTAATCTGCTAAATACTGGGTAGTCAGGCTAGTTGGCTTCTTAACCAGCTCTTGAGGTGTCCCAGTAGCAACTACGCGCCCCCCATTCTTGCCGCCCCGCGGGCCTAAGTCCATCAGGTAGTCTGCGTTGACGATTAGGTTCAGGTCATGGGTAATGGTGAGAATGGTGGCACCACGGTCCAGCAATTGTTGCATGACTCCCAAAAGCGTCTTGACGTCCAGCGGGTGGAGGCCGATTGTCGGTTCATCAAAGACAAAGAGGGTCGTACTCTGCCGCCGGTTGAGGTGCTTAACCAGTTTCAGCCGCTGGGCCTCCCCACCCGAGAGCGATGGCGTGCTTTCCCCGAGGTGAAGGTAGGCTAGGCCAACTTCGTCCAGCAGCTGCAATTCGTGTTCAATCTTCGGTTCCGAAGCAAAGACATTGAGTGCTGTGCGGACATCGAGTTTGAGAAGGTCAACGATCGAATAATCGTGCCACTTGACCTCCTGAATTTCCTGCCGGTAACGGGCCCCATCACAGCTTGGGCAGGTTTGCTGCATGTCCGGCAAAAATTGGATGTCGAGGGTTACCACGCCGGTCCCGCCGCAGGTTGGGCAAGCCCCCTGCTTATTATTGTAGGAAAAGTAGCTGGCGGTGTAGTGCCGTTCCTTAGCCAGTGGCTGGGCTGCAAAGAGCTTTCGCAGGTTATCCATAATGCTGGTGTAGGTGGCGACGGTTGACCGGGTCGTCTTGCCGATTGGCGCCGCGTCGACACTTACCACGTTTTTGAGCGGTGTCGTCAGCGATTTGACCTGCTTTGGCAAGGGACGGCCATTAGCCTGGCCCGTAATTGCTGGGACCAGGCTGTCGAGAATCAGGCTGGTTTTCCCGGCTCCAGAGAAGCCTGTGATGGCACTCAGTCGGCCCACCGGGAGCTGCCCCGTAATCTTTTTGATGTTGTAGTAGTCAGCAACGGTGAAATCAATTGACTTCTTAGCTGGCACCAGCTGGCGGGTCCGAGCGAGTAACTTCGCCGTTCCATTCAAATAGGGGCCAATGTTAGAATTCGGGTCGGCCGCAATTGTCTGCGGGCTGCCGCTGTTAAGCACCTGGCCGCCCTCCTCACCAGAACCGGGGCCGATTTCGATAATCCAGTCGGCTTCCCGGATGATGTCCACATTATGGTCAACTACTACCAGCGAATTGCCCTGGGCAACCAGTTCATGGAAGACCCCGAGCAGCCCCTTGATGTTGTCGGGGTGCAGACCAATTGACGGTTCGTCGAGGATGTAAAGGACCCCGGTCGTCTGGGTCCGCAGTGTCCGGGCGAGCTGGATACGTTGTAGTTCCCCTGTTGAAAGGGTATTACCATTCCGGGACAGGGTCAGGTAGTCCAGACCAAGCTCTAACAGGGGCCGCAGGTTGTCATCAAATTCCTTAAACAGTGACCCGGCCATCGTCAGCGTGTCATCCGGCAGCGTCTTGAGAACCGCCTTCTTCCAGCCGCTGAGTTCACCCAGTGTTAGGTCGGTTACCTGGGCGATGTTTAGCCCGCCCGCTTCCTGCTTGAACAATTCTGGTTTAAGCCGAGTGCCGTGACAGACCGGACAGGTGGAGTAGCTGAAAAACTCACTGATCCGTTTTTGTGAACGCTCACTCTTACTCGTCTGGGCAGAACGCAGCACCGCCTCATGGGCGTTTTCATAGAGGGCGTTAAAGTCATGAAAAACCCGACCGGTACCAGAACGAAAGTCCATCTTAAACTTCTTGGCCGGACCATTGAGGACGAAATCCTTTTCCTTATCCGTCAGGTCCTGGTAGGGAACGTTAATCCGGACCCCGGCCTGCTCAGCAACATTCGGCATGAAATTCCTGCCGGGCAGGTGCCAGGCGGCCACGGCACCCTCAGCCAGCGTTAACGTGGGATCACCGATTAACTTGCTTTCGTCGATTCGCCGGACTTTCCCAGTCCCCTGACAATTATCGCAGGCGCCAGCAGAGTTAAAGGCAAAGTCCTCCGCGCTATACGCGCTAAACTGAACGCCACAGACTGGACAGGTCAACCGCCCCATCTCCTCACCACTCTTGCTCATGGCTTCCGCAATTGTCAGGCTTGGTTTAAGGCGGTGACCATTAGGACAAACAGGTGACCCCAGTCGGGAGAAAATCAGGCGGATGACGTTAAACATTTCACTCATGGTTCCCACCGTGGCCCGCTCTGAGGGGATACTCGGCCGCTGCCGCAGTGCCAAAGCGGATGGGATATGTTTGACACTGGTAACTTCGGCCTGAGCACCGAGCTTGATTCGCCGGCGGGTGTAGGTTGAGAGTGCTTCCAGGTAGCGCCGGGAGCCTTCCTCATACAGAATTCCCATCGCTAGTGAACTCTTTCCGGATCCCGAAAGACCAGAAATGGCAACGAACTTGTGGAGGGGAATGTCGACGTCGATGTTTTTGAGATTATGAACACACCCACCCCGTACTTCTACTTGCGCTGGAATAGTACTTACTTGCTTATTAGTCACTTACGAGTGCTCCTTTCGTTGGTTTTAAAGCAGTTGCGATTAGACCAACTACCATCATATAATATTGAGCAGGAAAAGAGGAATGATTTGAATATGAAAATGCGCAGAATTGACCATATTGTATTGACCGTCAGTGACTTGGAGGAGTCGGCCCGGTTCTACCACGAGGTCTTTGACATGCCAGTGCTGGACCAGCAGAGTAACGATCAGCTGGTGACTTTGCGGTGTGGTCACCAGTTGATCCGTCTGCAAAAAAGTGACCGGCAAACAGAGCTAAAGGCGCCCCACTTAACCACCGGGGCTGCCGACTTCTGTATCGTGGCTGGTGATCAGTTGGAGGACATCCTTCACCACCTCAAGAGCTATTTTGTCGATGTTGTGGCCGGGCCAGTTGAGAAGCACGGCTCCGAGGGTGCCATGACTTCGATTTACGTTCACGACCCGGATAATAATTTGGTAGAGATTGCTGTTTACGAGAATAAGTAGGATTATGATAAACCGGTGCAGGGAAAACCTGCACCGGTTTATTTCAATAGTAAACTTTCCTCTAATATTAATATCACTAGCAAGACGGCGCCAGCAAAGCGGCAATGGTCACGGATAATTCCCAGATAGTCCCGCACCAGGGTTAGTGGAAGGTAAGGCCAAGGAGTTGGTGCGGAAAGGAAGTGCCAGTTCAGACCTAAGCGGTGGGTGTATAGCATTGCCCGTGGAACATGAAAAGAACTTGTGACCACAGTTACCCGTGGCTTCCCTTCCCCATGCCAATGCTGGTCAATCAGTTGGCGACTGTTTACCAGGTTTTGCCAGGTGTTGCGGGCCTGGGGTTCTAGCAGAATCTTCGTTGCCGCGACACCAAGCCGTTGCAGGTAGTCGGCCATTGCCCGCGCTTGCGTTACCTGATCACCATGGACGTCACCGCCACTGACGATAACTACTGTTTCAGGATGGACCTTCCAAAAGCGGCCTGCCGAATTCAAACGCGCGGCGAGGACCGGTGGGACCTGTCCCTTACTTAGCCCCGCCCCCAAGACGACCAGGTAGTCCGTTGTCCGTGGATGGGGCCAGACCCGCAGGAGAAGTACAGATAGGCCCATCATGATCAGACCGGCAGTTACCAGGCTATCAGTGGTTATCACCAGCAGCCACAGCTGTTGCCCTAGCTTGGGTAGCTGTGCTAGTGGTAGGCTCCATAATCCTGGTAAGCAAACTAGCATATTAAGGCCCATCATGATCGCAGTCCAACTGTTATAAGCTAAACTAAGGACCCGGTTTTTAACCCGGCGAATCAAAATGAGGTAAATCGTAAAGGCCCACAGGAGTGCGACCAGGCTAGTTAAAATTAGTAAAATAATCAGCCTACCCATTCAAATTCACTTCTTACTATTGCGCCAGTGCTTAAAACGATGCCAGAGTTCACTTACGACCAGTATGGCGATAACTCCAAGCGAAATGGCATAGCCAAAGGCCCCGAGATGATAAATGTGAGGGTGGCGGGTACTGCTTTCGACCAGCAGCGAAGAGCCGAGAATCACCGCCGCTAACACGATAACAACCAGCAACCGGTTAGCGACCCGTTCTACCTGTTTCAGCAGGTGCTTCTGTCCCTCATAGCGTAACTTGACTTCAATATCGCCGTTGTTAAAGGTGTCCAATGCGGTGTCGAGCCGTTCTGGCAGCTGACCTGCCGATTCCAGAACTGACCACAGTTTAAATAGACTATCATCGGCAAGGTCACGCGCTTTAAGTTTACGTTTGAGGTAGGCTAAACCAAACGGCCGGGCCACCGCCATCATTGAAATGTCCGGATCCAGATGGGCAACCGTTGACTCGAGCGTTCCAAAAGCCTTGATCAACATTGTCACCTCTGGTTTGATCTGCAGGTTATTATCTTCGCAGAGTTGGATGATGCGGTAGAGCACGTTGGAGAAATCGATTTGGCCTAAGCCCTCGGCCAGATACGGACGAATAAAGTTACTTAGCTCCTTGCTAAAGCGTTGCTGGTCTAACTCACCTGTTTGGTTGCAAATTCCGAGGACTGCCTGGGCAATTCGGTGCTGGTCCTTGCTGGTTAGTGCTAAAACCACCTCGGCAATGCCATCAGCCATGACGGGTGTAAGGCGTCCCATCATCCCGAAGTCTAGGTAAGTCAACCGGTAAGGCGGGAGCGGCGTCTGCTCCTGGTAGGCTAACTCTGCGTGCTTAAATGAATGCGTGAATTCCCTGCTGTTTTCTAGCTGATCCCCCGGAGCTGTCGTGAAAAGAATATTTCCGGGATGAGGGTCGGCATGGAAAAAATGATCAACGAACACCTGCTTCATAAAGTTACGGACCAGAGCCGTCGCAAGAGCTTGGTTGCGTTCTTGTTCCGCGGCGGTTGACGCATCAAACAGCTCGCGGATACTCTTCCCGGTCATTGCCTGGTTGACCAGAATTCGTGGAGCGCAGTATTTGAGATAAACCTTAGGAACCACAAAAATTCCCCGCCCGTTATTGAGGCGGTAAAACTCTTCCCCATTTTTAGCCTCGTGGAGAGTGTCAATTTCACTGAGGAGGGAGGTGCTGACTTCATCCAGCGTGCGGTCTAAGTCAACGACCGCCGTATTGGCAGGTACGTACTTCACCATTTTAACTGCCCGGCGGAGCAAGGCAAGGTCAGTGTTTACCAACTGAGTGACGGCTGGGTGCTGAACCTTGACCACTACTGGGGTACCGTCTAAAAGGTCTGCATGATGAACTTGGCCGATAGAAGCAGAGGCAAATGGTTCTGGATCAAAACTCTTGAACACCTGGGCGATCTGTTTGCCGCTGGCCTCTTCAAAAGTTTGTTCAACGCTCGTAAACGGGTCGGCCTTGACCTGATCTTGAAGTTTCCGGAGCACCTGCACATAATCAGCGGACACTAGGTCGGGCCGGGTCGAAAGGATTTGCCCCAGCTTAATGAAGGTTGGCCCTAATTCTTGCAACGCGTTGCAAATTGCCTCTGGATCCCTTTGATGGTAAAAATTCGAAATAAAGTGATACTTGCGCATCACCGCGATAATTTCTTTTAAGCGGGTTCCCTGTTTTATTTCCGTTTGTTGCTTATTTTCCATTGATAACCTCACCCTCACTGAGTCTGCTTATCATAATTTTACCGCACTTTTTTACTAAATAGTTGGTCAGTCAAATGGGAAATTGATACAATAGGACTAAACATCAATGAAAGATTAGGTGATTTTGTAAGTTATGGATGCACTATGGTCATCTTATTGGTTCAGATTACTTGTCATTATTTTAATTCTGTTACTGGCGGCCCTCTTTACCCTGCTGGAATATTCCGTGGTTAAAGTACGGCCGAGTGAGCTGCAAGAGCTTCGCCAGACACGGAAGGTTAAGCGCGCCGAGCACATGGTCAACAACCTAAACGAGTACTTATCGACTGCTCAGGTTGGGGTTACCATGACTTCCCTGGTATTAGGGTGGATTGGTGACCAGTTTATCACCGACCTCCTCTTAAAGATTCACTTGATTCCGCGGGAAGTACTGGTCCCACTGGCACCGGTAATTGGGGTCTTGATTTTCACCTTCTTCCACGCCGTTTTCACCGATTTGGTACCGAAGAACATGGCGATTGACCGACCGGTTCAGATCCTTCTAGCCATTGTTCACCCAATTCAGTTCTTCCACACGATTTTTTATCCCTTCGTTTGGTTATTTGCCGTAACTGCGGCGTGGATTACCAAACTACTGGGCTACAATGTTCAGCCAGAAGAGGATACTTACTCGCAAAACGAAATCATGACCCTTTCTCAGCAGTCCGAAAAGGCTGGGGAAATGGATAAGGAAGACGTTCTCTTTATGCGCCGGGCCTTTGAAATGAACGATAAGGTTGCCGAAGACATCATGATTGACCGGACTCAACTAGCCGTGATTGATATCCAGGCTTCGATTGAGGACGCGGCCAAACTCTACTTTGAGAAGAAGTTTACCCGCTTCCCAGTGGTGGCAAATAACGACAAGGACCACATCTTGGGTTACGTGTTTGCCTATGATATCATGCGGCAAAACCAGATTAACCCGCAACAGTCAATTCGGACGATTATGCGGCGAATCCCGATTGTTTACGAGAACGAACCGATTACCAATGTCCTGCAGACGATGGTGAAGAAACAAGTGCCAATCGTCGTTGTCCAGGACGAATACGGTGGGACTTCAGGAATTGTAACTGATAAGGATATCTATGAGGAGCTGTTCGGTACGGTGGGTGAAGAAATTGACCATGCCACCTCTGACATGATTGAAAAGAAGAATCCTGACAGCAAGGGAAACCCAACCTACGAAGTTTCCGGAAAGATGCCGCTTGATGACTTTGAGCGCTTCTTCAATACCAAGATTGACCAGTTCGAGAATTCCGAGGTAACAACCCTGACTGGTTTCTTCTTGGAGCGCCAATACGACATGAAGGTCGGCCAGCCGATTAGAGTCGAAAACTTTTCCTTTACCCCACTTGACCTGCAAAACGCGTACGTCAATAAGTTTAAAGTGGTTTACATTAAGCCAAAGAAGAAGGCAGCGCAGACCGACGACAGGGAAACAGATAATAAATAAATTAAGAAGCGGCCAGCGAAATTTTCGCTGGCCGCTTTCTACATTAATCCGTTTCTAGTATAATTTCGGTCATCACTAGGCTGCCCGTGTGGCTGACCGAGGCATGGACCCGACCAGCGAAGGGCGACCGGGTGACCACCGGTTTACCAAGCCGGCTGTCGAGGATTTCAACGTCCTGAAAGCCGACCGCTTTGCCAATCCCGGTTCCCCAGGCCTTGGCAAACGACTCCTTTAATGACCACCGCCCTGCCAAGTATTCCAGAGCGCGTTGCCCAGTAAAGCCGTGATACTGTTTCTGCTCGGCCGTTGTCAGGACTCGATCCAGAAATTGCGGGTGCTTGCTTGCGAGTTCACCTACTCGGCTAATTTCCGTTAGGTCGATCCCTAATCCCTTAATCATTGATTGCCCTCCTCTTTTAATCCGGTCCGTTGCTGTTTCTTATAACTGAATTTTAGCATGGTTAAGAAAGCTGACCAAGGCAATTTGCGTTTGACAAACCTCACTGAATTGTTAAACTGGGAAAGCATTACTGTAAACAAAGGAGAAAAAACAACTAAATCACATGAAAGATCAACGAATTAGCCGGGCACTTATTATTATGGTTTTTGGAACCTTCTTTGGTCTTCTCTGCTCGACCCTAATGAACATCGCCCTGCCGACCTTTATGAAGGTTTTTAATATTTCCGAAGGTCGCGTCCAATGGGTTATGAACGGCTACATGCTGGTGAACGCGCTGATGATCCCCGTCAGCTCATACCTCATCAAGCGTTTTTCATTCCGGCGGCTCTTTATTATTTTCGCCGGTATTTTCCTGCTGGGGACCGTTCTCGGTGCCCTGGCAACGTCCTTTAGCTTCATCGTTATTGCCCGAATGATTCAGGCAATCGGGGCTGGAATGATGATGCCATTGGTCAACGTCCTGGCAATTCGTTATGCCGTGCCGGGAAAGAAGGGCCGGATTATGGGAATAATTGGTCTTGCCTTTAACTGTGCGCCAATTCTGGGCCCGGCAGTTTCCGGCTTCTTGCTCAACTACCTTTCCTGGCGTTACCTCTTTATCTTAATTATTCCATTCGCGGTCATCACCCTGCTGCTGTCATTTTTCTTCCTGCCCTATATTCCCCATAACGAATTACCCCGGTTTAATCTGCCAGGGCTAATCCTGATTACGATTGGCTTGTGGTCACTTCTGATGGGACTGTCAAACGTTTCTAGCTATCCCTTGGCGACCTTTAACGTCGTTGGCTATCTTGCGATTGGTTTAGTGGCCTTAGGGCTCTTTGTCCTCAACCAGCGTCATAGCAGCCACCAGCTAATTAATTTTAAAATTTTTGCCCATAGGCAGTTCGTCCTGGCAACGGTGATTAACATGTTAATCACGGCCACAATGTACGGAAATTCTATTTTGATCCCCCTGCTGGTCCAGATCGTCCTGGGTAAAGGGACGGTTACTTCAGCGATTACCGTGCTGCCTGGAGCAATTCTAACTGGTTTGCTCTCGACGACCAGCGGGCGCTGTTACGATATTTACCCGATTAAGTGGCTAGTCGGCGCGGGGCTGATTATTGACATCATCGGGACAACCTTCCAGGCCGTTGTGGGAGCCCAAAGCACGATCCTGATGATTACAATTTTCCAAACTGTCCGGCAATTTGGTCTGGTAACAATGCTGATTCCGTTGCAGACGCAGGCCCTCTCACTCTTGCCAAATGAAATTGTTCCTGATGCGGTGGCGACCTTTAATACCATGCGGCAAATTGCTGCTTCCTTTGGGACCGCCTTAATTGTCGCGGTGGTCGGCATCGTCAATAATTTCCTGCACTGTCAGTCTTCTCACCTGGGAATCCAAACTGGCTTTGCCTTCTGCCTGCTCCTGCTAATCGTTTCCCTGGGATTAAGCCAGCAGCTTTACCACAAGATTGTTCGTGCCCAGGCAGGATAAAAACACTGTAACGTTTTACCTAACGACTATGGTATAATATCAATGGTAAATTTAACTGCTTACCCCGGGGTTTTAAAAGCAGCTTCCCCATTTTGTCCCCGTTCTCAACAAACAAAACGTGCACACCAAACTGCATTAATATGCTTGTAGAAGGGATTGGATAAACTAAATATGAAGTATCGTTTGCAATGTATTGTTTTTGTGCTGGTTGCATTTATGCTTGGCTGCAATGAATTTATGGTGGTTGGGGTCCTCTCCAATATTGCCGAAAGCTATCACGCTTCGCTTTCGGCGGTTGGCCTATTGGTTACGATGTACGCGCTGACCTACGCCATTTGTACGCCGATTCTAACAACCATTACGGGAAAATATGACCGTTTTAAGGTTTTAATGATACTGATGGTCGTGTTCTTCCTGGGAAACACACTGACGGCGGTGGCACCGAACCTCTTTTTACTGTTCGTTTCCCGGATAATCACCGCTGGCGTTGCGGGCGCCATTATTTCGCTGATCCTTGTCTACGTCAGCATTATCGCTCCGATTGAAAAACGATCAATAATGGTAGCAACGGTTTTTGCGGGCTTTAGTACGGCGACGATTATTGGGGTTCCCTTGGGAACAACGATTAGCTCAGCCTTTTCCTGGCACGTGAGCTTCGCGGTTATCAGCGGGTTGGCACTAATTATTGGCGCCTTTCTCCTGGTACTGGTTCCCCGCCATACTCCGCAAACAAAGGGATCGATTGGTCACCAGGTTAAACTGCTCAGGGATCGGCGAATCATCCTCGGCATTGTCGTGATGGTCACCCTAATGGCCGCGGAGTATACGTTCTACACTTACATTCGGCCGATTATCACTGACGTCCTGCACTTCAGCACGACGGATTTGAACTGGCTGCTGGGCCTGGTCGGCGTCATGTTTATCATTGGAAACGCCTGTGCCGGGATCATCTCAAGCCGGTACGGAATCCGAAAGCTCCCGTTGATCAGCGGTGCCTGCCTGGCGCTCCTCCTGCTGATGGGACTAAGCTTCGCCAATTCGTGGACTGGCGTGGGCCTGCTGTGTCTGATTTGTTTAGTCCTCGGAATGCCAGGGTCAATTTTACAAGTAATGTTCTTGAACGTTGCTGACAAGGATTATCCGGCAGCGATCAACCTGGCATCGTCATTGAACCCGATCTGTACCAACGTTGGGGTGACGGTCGGCTCCTTCCTGGCTTCGCTGAGTGTTAACTTCATTGCAATTAGCCAGATCGGGTACGTTGGTGCCGTCTTGGCAGTAATCAGTACTATTGGGGCGGTTTTATTAGTTCGCCATGATTAAACTAACTGGTCTCTCGGAAAAGTCACCGGGAGGCCTTTTTCAATGCTATACTTGACTACAAGAAGGTGTTAAAAAATGGATGAACAAAGGAATGTGAAACTAAATAATGGTATTGTGATGCCCCGGGTCGGCCTGGGCGTCTGGAAATCATTGAACGGCGAGGCGCACCAGATGGTTACGACCGCCTTGCAAAATGGCTACCGCTTGATTGATACGGCTAAGCAGTACGGCAACGAAACTGGTGTGGGTGCCGGACTGCAGGAAGGCATGAACAAGGCTAATCTCAAGCGGGCAGACGTTTTCCTGACGACCAAAATTTGGAATGGTGACCAGGGGGACTATGATCAGCTGCGCAAGAGGTTTAACGAACAATTAGGGAAGCTGCAGACTGATTACGTAGACTTACTCCTCCTTCACTGGCCAGTCTTTGACAAGTACCTGGAAAGCTGGCGGGCGTTGGAGGATATTTACCGGGACGGTCAGGCCAAGGCAATCGGGGTCTGCAACTTCAACGTTGACCACCTTACTAACCTACTCGACCATGCTGAAGTAAAGCCGGCCGTCAACCAAATTGAATTTAATCCCCGGATCCACCAGCCAGATACGGTGGCGCTCTGCCAAAAGGAAAAGATTCAGCTGGAAGCTTGGTCACCACTGGGGAATGGGCAGACGCTGAACGAGCCGGTAATCAAAGACATTGCGGCCAAGCACCACAAGAGCGTTGCCCAGGTCGAATTGCGTTGGGAACTGCAACAGGGGTTCGTTGTTATTCCAAAGTCCAGCCACTTTGCCCGGATGCGCGAGAACCTGGATATCTTTGACTTCCAATTGGACGCGGATGAAATGGAAGCAATCGCGGAACTAGACCAGGAAAAGCATTCCATCTGGTATAATAAGTTTAAGTGGTCCGGTAACCCAGACGGTGTTGACGACTACATTGCTGATGGAAACGGCTTTTAGGCATTCCATGTTTGATATGGATATCATAGGTACCACTCTTGTACCAGTCATTTAAAATATACAAAAACTCGCAGGCTCAACGGGGCTTGCGAGTTTTTAGTTTAGCGATTACTTTTCCCACAGGAACTTTATCAGTGCTTGGTCGACCTGGTGGTTGTTATTATGCAGGCGGCTGTGCTGGGCACTCTTCCCGTGCAGCTCAATTTCTTGGTAAGACTTGGCCCGGTTGCCAACCAGGTATTTTAGCGACTGTGCAGAGGCGACGGGAACGTCACCATCAGAGTTGCTGCCGTCGTCAAGGTTGCCATAAATATTCAGTACTGCGGTACCAGTTGGAAAGTGCTGACGCAGGCCTAAGAGTTCTCGGTAAGACGGGTCCATGCTGCTTGGCTCCCCTGTTTTACGGTTGATAGTGGCTCTTTCACTGCTCCGCTACCCCACCAGGCCGTTATAGTGGCCAGCAATGGCAACCAGGTGGGCAACCTTTGGTAGGTTCGCGTTGGCGTAATTATCATTGATGTAGTTGATGATTTCTAGGTTTCCCATCGAGTGACCGACCAGGTTGATTTGCCGGTAGTGGTGCTGCTTTTGCAGGGCTTGCACAACGTTTCGAACGTAGGTGCCGCCATGGTGGTAGCCGGCCGTGTAGTCGCTCTGGTAATTTGCCAGCTTATTGTCTTCGAGATTAACTTCAACGATCGGGTTAATTGCGTGTGCTGGAATTTCACGGTTAAAGCTTACCCGCCCTTGTTTATCCACGTTTGCCTTGACAATAGTCCTGGTGACGCCAGCATTCCGAGCGGCATTCGCCATCTTTTCTTCAGCGTGGGAACTACTCCCCCAGCCGTGGACGAAAATGGTTGGCGTGGATGATTGAACATAGTGCGTAATTGCGTGGACTGGCTGACTGGCGGTCAAGATTCCACCAACCACGGCGCTCAGTGCCAATAATATTTTGACTATTCTGTTCATTTAACTTTCCTCCTCATCAAGGTGTCTGATGACCCGTGCTGGTATACCAGCCACAATGGTATTTGCAGGGACATCCTTAGTAACCACTGCTCCTGCCGCGACAATTGCGTTCTTGCCGACGGTTACTCCTGGCAAAATGGTGGCGTTGGCACCTAGCCAGGCATTTTCTTCAATATGAACGGGGTTCAGCTCTACCCCATGACGCTTGTGGGGATTTAAAGGATGGTTAACGGAAATGATGGTGACGTTGGGCCCGACAAGGACGTCATCGGCCAGGCTAATCCCGCCCAAATCAGTTAACATTACGCCGCTATTAATGAAGACGTTCTTGCCGATCTTTAGGTTGGCCCCGTAATCGCTCCTGATGGGAAGCCGGATTTCAACCGAATCGTCAATTGGGTGTCCCGTCACACTAGTCAAGACCTGACGGATTTGTTCCTGGCTGGGTACACTGTTGTTCAATTTTTGCAAAATGTCCTGGTTTTTCAATGCCCGCTTGGTGATTTCTGCCAAGCCGGCCTTACTGATTGTTTTCACTGGCTTCTCCCCTTCTATTTTTATTTGCTTAATATCTTACCTGCAACAACGATTATTGTTAAATATTTACTTTTGATAGCAAAAGATAGTTTTTAGCTATGGAAAAGCCACTAGAAGAACGGCTCTCCTGGTGGCGATTCATGCTAATTGAAGTTAAGACGATCAATCCAGGCATCAATCTGCCGGGGACTGTTCAAGATTGCCCCTTGGTTGACCTGGGTATCATAATTATTTTCCCGGACAGAGCGTTCGATAAAGCTCTGTGAACGGTCATAGGTGGATCCACCTGATGTTGCGAACATGGCGAGGTTCTTACCGTTTAAATCGAGTTTATCAATCACGTCGGTAATCATCCGTGGCGGAATCGTCCACCAGATTGGATGACCGATGACAATATTATCATAGTCTTGAATGTCAGAAAGGTCATCCTTTACGGCAACCCGACTGTCGTGCTGGTGCTGTTCAATCGAAGTGCGGCTCTTTGAATCGTGCCAGTTAAGGTCGGCAGCGGTGTAGGGCTGGGCCGCGTGAATTTCCGCAATGTCCGCGTTTAGCTTCTGGGCAACCTGCTCGGCAATGTTTTTGGTAGTATTAGTTGCTGAATAATAAAGTACTAAGGTCTTTGCCATAATGAATTCCTCTTTTCTAATTATTTGTTAGTTAAATTATAGTGGTTGGCACAGTAAAAGAAAAATACTTATTACTTGTACATAACCATGCTAAAAGTGAATAAATCAATTTGTTATAATGGGGTTAACCTATCGTTACTGAGGAGGAGATATTAATGATTCGCGCAATTGCTACTGATATTGACGGCACTTTTTTAACCACCAATCGCCACTATAACCGGCAGCTCTTTAAGCAGCTTTATCAGCGGATGATCCGACAAGAAATTCGCTTTATCGTTGCCAGTGGTGATCAATATTACTTCCTGCGGTCTCTTTTCCCAGATATTGCGGACGACTTGGCCTTTGTTGCCGAGAATGGCGTGCTAACGGTTGACTGCAACCAGGAAATTGCTTGTGGGCAGTTAAAAGCAGCTGATGTTACCAGGATTGTCGCCTATCTGGAAACTCTTCCGCAAACGAACTACATTGTCTGTGGTCGGCAGTATGCCTACGTCAAGGACACCATGCCGGACTACTTTATTCAGAATATGGATAGGTTCTATACCCGGACAAAGGTCGTGCATGAATTTGACTTTACGGGAGACAAGATCTTTAAGTTTGCCCTGACTGTCCCAGCTAAAAAGATGCGCGCGATTGCTCATGATATTAATACTAAGTTTGCTGGAATTATCCGGGCAACGGCCAGCGGGAACGGCGCGATTGACCTGATTATTCCCCACATGGATAAGTCATACGGGTTGAAAAAGCTGTTAAATCGTTGGCAGGTTGACCCAGCCGACCTGGTAGTCTTTGGCGATGGCGAAAATGACCTCGAGATGTTTAACCTTGCCGGGACCAGTTATGCCATGGAAAACGCACCGGCTAACGTTAAAGCGGCAGCAAGCCAGACGATTGGAACTAATGATGAGCAAGGAGTATTACAGCAGCTTTTAAAGATTATTTAAAGGAGTGTTTAGTACAGAAATTAAAAAGAATAGCGCTTTGTTAGTAATTGATATTCAACAGGAAAACTTCAAGGACATGACTAAAGAAAATTACTCTGATCCCCGCTGGGACACAATTAAGAATGCTAAACGAGTCTTAGATGTTTTTCGCGCCAAAAACTCCCGGTTATTCAAGTGCAAGAGGTTCATCGACCTGATATGGTAGACTTCGGTCGTGAATTAGACGGTTCTGAAGATGTTCATTGTATTGAAACTTCCCCAGATACTGACTATGCAAAACTAACGTACCCGCTCCCTAACGAATATCTAATTCCTAAACGTCGTTACAGTGCCTTCTTCGGTACAGATTTAGAGATTTTACTTCGCGGTTTGCATGTTGATACTTTATATATGGTTGGCGGCTTAACCGATGTTTGCATCCACTATACCGCCGTAGACGCTCATCAATGGGACTATCATATTCGCGTTGTTACTGATGCAGTTGCAGGTTCAAGTGAAGATGCACATAATGCTTCATTAAAAGCGATCAAGTATTTACAACGTGATGCACTGATTACTACTGACGATGTAAAAAACATAAAGTAACTTGAGAATAAATAAAAATAGGGTTCCAAGTGTTTTTAAGTGGCCGATAGTTAGAATTCTTCGTTCAACTATGGAGAAGTCACTTCAAGGTTTGGGAAGCCTATTTTTTATTCTTCATATTGTTGCAAAATTTGTTTAACTCTTTTAAGATAATCGTTCTTTAACCGCTGAGGGGAGATAATTTTAATTTCATTGCCATATGTTAACAGGTAATCCAATAAATATTGATATTCCGCGGCGACATATGTACCAATTAATCGATTATCAACCCACTTTCATCCCTGGATAATTATTTTTGGTAAAACGTTCTTTCCCTGCTGAAGTAATCAAACACTCAAATGATTTAGCTTTTATTTTTTGGCGATATTCATTGGCTAATTGATCAATTTCTGAAAATGTAAAAGGCGCGTGCGTTGATTGCTCTTCAAAAACCGTCAATAAATCACAACGGTAGCGAAAGGGTTCTTTCTTTTGAATATCGATGCCTTCAACAAACCAATTTCCATTTCGGTATAAAAGGCGTCTTAATTGTGCACAACGTTCTTGACCACCAAATTGGCTCGTTTTAAGTTTAACAGTTTTAAAGTTAATAATTGCTCCTAATAATCGATGGAGGTCGAAGTTATGGTAAATCGGCGGAACTTGATAGTATTCGATCACTTCTTGAAGCTTTTCCACAGATTGAAGCTGTGAATCTCCTAAAGTTGTTAGTAAACGCTGAGTTATCCGCGGATAAGACTGCTGAAATGGGTTATCACTCAAGAGATGCAGGGCATGGATAGCAAATAAAATTGCAGCAATTTCATTACTAGTAAACGTAACTGGAATTAGGGGATCACGACTAATAATCCGATACCCACCATACTTCCCTCGTTCACTGTAGATGGCTAACCCCATTTCTTCTAGTGCTGATAAATCACGCAATGCTGTTCTTTTAGAAATTGAAAATTCTGTCATTAAATTCTTCAAATTAAAGTAGGGATATTTATTTAAATAAGTAAGTTCTTGAACTAATCGCTCAGCCTTATCCATAATTACCTCCAGCTTAAAGTGCCATTATTTGTCACCTTTAAAGTATATATTCCTTTTAGAAAATAAAATAGTTTATCACTATTTTGTTGCTTGTCAACAAAAATCACGGTTGAGAATATTTGGCGGATTTACCCTTTAATTCTGGTCGGTATATGGTAAAATGCTACTATCAAGACGGATTAGCCGGCAATAATGTTCGGATTTTGCTAATCAGACAGGGAGAATAGAATGAATAACGATATTAAACAGGTCTTATACAGTCAAGAAGAAGTTAACCAGCGAATCGACGAACTCGCGGCGACCCTCACCGCTAAGTACCAGGGTGAATTTCCAGTCGTCGTACCGGTAATGACTGGGGCAATGATGTTTGCGACCGAGTTGATGAAGCGCCTGCCATTCAAGCTCAACATTGATTACGTTGATGTATCCAGTTATGAGGATAACTCCCAATCATCAGGACGGGTGCGCCTGCTCCGGGACCTTTCCCATGACGTGAATGGGCGGCCAGTCTTAATCATCGAAGACATCGTGGACACCGGTCACACCCTCCAATTCTTGAACAAGCTGTTTGCCAGCCGGAGCGCCAAGAGTATTGAAACCTGCTCCCTCCTGGACAAGCCGGCCCGTCGGGAAGTCGAAGTCAACGCTGATTACGTTGGTTTTGAGGTACCAAATGAGTTTATCGTCGGCTACGGGTTAGACTATGACGGCCTTTACCGCAACCTCCCCTACGTTGGAATCCTAAAACGGTCAGTTTATGAAAATTAAATAATGAAGAGAGTGGGACAGAACTAGCTTGTCTAGTTCGTCGTCCCACCTCCGCAAGGATGGCTACGCCGCGCAGCTAGCCTATTTGGGGTTGGTCAAATGCTGAATTATCAGCGTTTAAACTGCCAGCCAGCTACTGCGCTGAAGCATTACTAACTTTAAAATATTGAAGAGGCTGAGTTAATTCCCAGCCTCTTCATTTTTATTACAAGTTTTGCTTAAAGAAACTATCAATCTTGCCAAACGGAATGTAATCATGTTCACCGCCATCATATAAATCAGTATGGTTTGCATCAGGCACAATTACTAATTCCTTGTTGTCACCCTTCAATTTCTTAAAGGTGTCTTCCCCCATGTAGCGTGAGTGAGCCTTTTCGCCATGAACGATCAAAACGGCATTCTTGATGTCCTCCGGGTGAACTAGGATCTGCGCATTCATCCAGGCTGGCTGACTCTGCAAAATCCAGCCTTCATTGGAGTTAACGGAACGCTTATGGTAACCGCGCTTGGTCTTGTAGTAAGCACTGTACTGCTTAACAAAATCTGGTTGGCCATCAGGAGCCGGGTAATCGTCGTAGCCACCCGCCTTCGCCAAATCCTGCTGACCATATTCCTTGGTGCGTTGCTCCGCAATTTGCTTTTTACTTGCGTAGCGTTCTTCAGCAGTTCCCTGATCAAAGTAACCCCAGGCACCAACCCGTGGCATATCATACGTCACTGCTGCCGTGGCCTTAATCCGGGGATCAATTGCGGCAGTGTTGAGCGAAATGCCTCCCCAACCATAAATACCGATAATTCCGATTTTTTCTGGATCAACATTACCGATGTTGCTTAAATAGTCCACTGCCGCTTGATAGTCTTCAGTATTAATATCCAATGAAAAAACATCGCGGACATCGCCACCACTTTCGCCAGTAAAGGATGGATCAAACGCAATCGTTAAATAGCCTTTTTCAGCAAGAGTTTGCGCATACAGCCCGCTTGATTGTTCCTTAACTGCTCCAAAGTTACCGGCAACTGCTGATGCCGGTAACTTGCCCTCATAATTTTTAGTTGTGTACTGGTCAGCTGCTAAAGGAATACCAAAGTGATTAGTAAAAGTTACTTTTTTGTGATCAACTTTATCGCTTTTAGGAAAAACCTTATCCCACTCTTGAGTTAAATGTAATTCTTGCATTGCTATCTCCTTTAATTATGGATTTCCATTGACTTAATAAATGCCGCTTATCTAATATTTTCTATTATATTGACCCTAACCTATAATCGGAAATACTTATATAATATCAATAACAATAGCTTTTAGTTATAGGAGGAAGTGAAATGGAATTAAGAGTACTGCGCTACTTTCTCGCCGTGGCTCAGAAACGGAACATCACTAAGGCCGCGCAGGAATTGCTTATCTCGCAGCCGACACTTTCTAAGCAACTGGCCGACCTGGAAGACGAACTCGGTGTCCAACTCTTTATTCGTGGACACCGGCAAATTACCCTAACGGATGAAGGAGAATATTTACAGACGCGAGCCAGGGAGATTACCCAGCTAGCCGAGCAAACCGCCTTAAACATTAAAGGTCAAGAAGTCATCAGCGGAACAATTTCAATTGGTGCTGGGGAAAGCATTGCCATGGAAAGGATTATGCGGGTCCTTAGTGAAATTATTAAAGACTATTCTGATGTCAAGGTTCGCTTAATCAGTGGCAACGCTGACGAAATGGAAACGGCCCTCCAACACGGAAGCATTGACTTCGCAGTGTTAATGGCAAATCGCTCGCTTGATAATTACCATCATCTTCAGATTCCCGAAAGCGACCGGTGGGGATTAGTGATGCGGAAAGATGATTCCCTCGCAAACAAAGCGGAGATCAGTCCTGAAGATCTTGCTGACCTTCCCCTTTTAATGTCAGAACAAGCGATTGAAGAACACCGTTTTCAAAGTTGGTGGGGTAACCTCGACAGAAAAATGAACATTATCGGAACCTATTCCCTGGTTTTTAACGCTCAATTAATGGTGGCCCAAGGGAGCGCCTACCTAGTTACTTTTGACCATCTGATTAATAATGCTAATAACAGTCAACTAACTTTCCGCCCCCTTGCACCTGCACTGACCGAAACTACCAATGTAATTTGGAAAAAGAATGTTACTCAATCTAAAGCCGCTCAGCTTTTCATAAAACGCCTCATGGCATCACTAGACACATACGCATAACATTATAAAAATGGTCTAACCGGATGTTAGATCTTTTTTTGTAGTTGACAGGTGAGTATTCACTCACTATAATAACCGCAAAGCCTAAGTGAGTGTTCACTCACCAAGGAGGTACAATTATGCAACACTTAATTGAGCTTGATCATTTAGCCAAGTCATTTGGTAACCGCGCTATCCTTCACGATATTAATTTAGCTGTCAACCGCGGGGAAATCGTTGGCCTGATTGGCCCATCTGGTTCCGGGAAAACCACGACTATCAAAACAATGCTGGGGATGGAAAAGGCAACTTCCGGTACCACCCTCGTTTCGGGTCAACAAATGCCTAATCGGCAGATTCTTGGGCAGATTGGTTACATGGCCCAATCGGATGCTCTATATGAAAGCCTATCGGCCCGGGAAAACCTAGAATTCTTTGGTGAAATGAAGGGCGTTACTGGTAAAAAATTAAAGCAGGAAATCGCCCATGTCAGTCAGGTGGTCGATTTAACAAGTGATCTTAACCAACGCGTCAGTGGCTATTCAGGTGGGATGAAGCGCCGCCTGTCACTAGCGATTGCCCTCCTCGGTCAGCCTGAATTATTAATTCTGGATGAGCCAACGGTCGGGATTGACCCCGCATTGCGGAGAAAGATCTGGAAAGAGCTAAAGACATTGCGCAATCAAGGTCAAAGTGTCCTAATTACTACCCATGTCATGGATGAGACCGAACTCACCGACCGGGTCGCCCTCTTATTGCATGGTGATGTCATTGCCTTTGCTTCGCCACAAGAATTGGAAAAGCAGTATGGAGTCCCGACAATTGAAGATGTCTTCTTAACGGCAGAAAAGGAGGAAGAACAAAATGAGAACCCTCGCCATCACTAAACGAATTTTGAAGGAACTGCTCCGGGATAAGCGAACCCTCGCTCTAATGTTTCTTGCGCCAATCTTGATTATGTGGTTGATGAACGTCATGTTCTCTGCTAATTCAAAGACGGATGTTGAAATTGCAACTGTCAACGTTAGCCAAACGATTCGCCACAACCTGGCTCAGGTTGATGGCGTTACAGTGACACCCACGAAAACGGTCCGCCAAGCCGAAGATAAACTTAAAAGTGACCATGTTGACGCGGTAATCGAATACCAAGAGAAAGGAAACCGTCTCAACGTAACGTACGCTAATACTGATTCCAGCAAGACTGCACTGACTAAACAAGCACTTAAAGCAGCAATCACCGGGCAAACCATCACGACCCTTTCTACCGGAATCCAGCAATTGCAGTCAGTGATTAAAGACACTAACCCTAGCTTCAACGCTCCACAGCAAAGTAATAAGGCACCATCAATCAGCAACCACTACCAATACGGAAACGCTGATACCGGCTTCTTCGCTAAGATTGTGCCAATCCTCATGGGCTTCTTCATCTTCTTCTTTGTTTTCCTTATCTCTGGAATGGCCCTGCTCAAGGAACGAACATCAGGTACGCTTGACCGCCTCCTGGCGACACCGGTTAAAAGGAGTGAAATTGTTTTCGGCTACATGCTCAGCTATGGGATCCTCTCTATCCTGCAATCGACGGTCATCGTGATGGCAACCATCTGGCTATTAAAGGTCGAAGTGGTTGGTAATATCCTCAACATTATTATCATTAGCGTCCTGCTGGCCTTTGTCGCCCTCGCCTTCGGGATTTTAATGTCAACTTTGGCTAACTCTGAATTTCAGATGATGCAATTTATCCCGCTAGTAGTGGTGCCGCAAGTCTTCTTCTCGGGAATCATTCCACTTGATTCAATGGCTTCCTGGGTCCAGTACATTGGTAAAATCCTTCCCCTAACTTACACCGGGGATGCGTTAACCCAAATCGTAATGTACGGAAAAGGATTACCGTGTCTCGGCGGTGACATTTTAGCCCTGCTGATTTTCCTCATCGTCCTCCTCTGGTTGAACATCATTGGCCTGAAACACTACCGCAAAGTATAATAAGGGAAAAGGAGGCGCTAACCTTGTCACAAGTATTAAATAATTATGCCGCCCAGCTTGACCAAGCAAAAATGCCGGCCGGCAAGAAGAAAGTCCTTCAAACCGCCCTGACCCTCTTCGCCAATAATGGCTTTCACGCCACTACAACCGCGAAAATCGCCAAACAGGCCGGGGTCAGTGAAGGAACAATTTATAAGTATTTCAAGTCGAAGGACGATTTGCTGGGGAAGCTACTGGAGCCGATCCTATTTGAAATCAAGGATAACTTCTTCGCGACGATTGACGATTCGCAGTCGTTAGAAGAGCTGGTAGCCTTCATTGTTGCCGATCGTCTGGAATTTATCGAAGTTAACTTTGCTTTCATCCGGCTGATTATCCAGGAAGTCTTAACCAACCGGCTGGCACCCCAGTACTACGGTGCTTTCTTCTATGGCGATAATGGAATGTTCGACCGGGTCCGGGAGTTGCAAAGCCATTACCCGGAGATTAATCAGCAACTCATCCCGAGCCAGTTGCTGCGGGCGTTTGTTGGCCCCCTTCTAACCTACGTCGTTCAGGAAAGAATTTTTCAAATCCCCGGCACAACAACCGACCGCCAAGTTATCGTCAAGCAAATTATCGCCAGCCTAACTTTTAAGTAAATAATCAGCAGGCAATGAGTGCATGTTTCATTGCCTGCTGATTTATTTTTAAAAATTTAGTTATTTAATCAAAGCATTTATTTCAACGTTGAGATTGATATTGCTAACCCCTACTCCCTACCTGCCCGTTTGCATTCTTTCAATCAAGCGAGTATGCTTCTTGATTATAAATAGTAATCATTACGATTAAGAAGGAGAAATTGTATGCAAAAGAAATCTACTTGGGGCTGGAGTGCCCTAATTGCTATCTTAGTAATCGTCCTAGTGGCGGCTCTTGTTCCTTGGAAATCAATTGGCAGCCGGCAAAAGCCGATCCGTGTTGTTACCGGAATGGACTTTTATGGTGAGGTTGCCAAGCAGATAGCCGGCAGCCATGGTCAAGTCACCTCGTTTATCAATAATCCCTCTGTGGACCCTCATGACTACCAGCTAGGAACTAAGGAAGCCCGGGCAGGTGGAAATGCCAACGTGGTAGTTGAAAATGGTCTTGGCTACGACCAATGGATGAACAAACTGACACGTGCCAACGCCGGGCAAAATGCCAAAATAATCAACGTTGGTCAACTAGCCGGCAAAAAAGTCGGTGATAATGAACATATCTGGTACCAGCCAGCTACCATGGAGAAACTCGCCCACCGTTTGGCAAAGCAATATAGTAAGCTCGACCCAGAGCACGCGGCTGATTACCAGCAGAACGCTCAAAGTTACCTCGCCTCACTGCGACCACTTAAACAGGAAATCAACCAGGTCAAGCGCCAGGTGAACCCCAATAATCGACAGGTGGCCGTCAGTGAGCCCGTCTTTGACTACGCCCTCAGCAACCTTGGCTATCAGGTAATGGACCGTCACTTTGCAAAAGCAGTTGAAGATGGTAGCGACCCGTCACCCAAAGACATTGCTGAACTCCAAGCCGCCATCAAAAATCATCAAATCGCATTTTTCGTTAATAATTCGCAAGCTAGTGATTCGGTAGTTAAAAATCTGGTCAAACTTGCCCAGCAAAACAACGTTCCCGTCCTGAACGTGACGGAAACCAAACCGAAAGGAAAAACCTACACTGAATGGATGTTAAATCAGTACAAGGCCCTGGCTGCAATTCAAAAGCGGGAACAATAATGTATTAAAGCTGGAATACTGTTCTGTATGCAGAACAATATTTTAGGTTTATCAACCTGTATATTGAACACTGTATCGCCAAAATCGACTTATCAAAACTGGAAACCCATTGATAGTTAGCGGTTGGTGAATTAGAAATCAACCTTTTGCTCCACAACTATCCTTACGGAAGCGCTCAGAAACTTTATTTGAAAGACAAACGACCCAAATCAGCTATTACCGCCGATTTTGGTCGTTTGTTGCTTACTAGGGAATAAGGAAATTTGGCCGATGTTTAGTCTTCATCTTGTCCCCAGCTATATTTTCCAAAGCGTTTCTTCATATCTTCTTCGGTCAGGAGTAGATCATACTCAAAAGATTGTTCAACCAGGTGCCGATCATGTTCAATATCAGCTGAACTTATAATTAGACGATCCTGATTTGTCCCTCCAGCCGCTTTATAATTCATCCACTCACCTCGCACATAAGTATGTCATTACTTTACATCCTTAGGCAGCAAGCCACCCGGATTGCTATCCAGCGCACCAACAATCTCATGGGCAGTGTAAGGTTCATCAAGGTAGGCAACCTCTTCTGGTGTCAGCGTAATTTCAGTAGCCTGGGCCGCGTCGTCGAGGTATTGCTTCTTCGTTGCCCCGACAATCGGTGCAGTAACGCCCTTCGCCCACTGCCAAGCAAGGGCAATCTGCGACATCTTTACATTATGCTTTTCCGCTAATCCTGCTACCCGTTTGATAATCGGCAGGTCTTGCTGCTCGGCGTGGTCGTACTTGGATCGGGCCGAGGTATCAACCTGGCTCCGTTTTGATGAACTGTCCCAGGTTGGCCGAGCAAGGTGCCCACCAGCTAGCGGACTGTACGGCATCAGCATCACCCCGCCCTGCTTGCAAATCGGGATCAGTTCCCGTTCGTCTTCCCGGTACAGGAGATTATAGTGATTTTCCATTGCCACAAACTGGTGCCAGCCATTCTTTTCCGCAACGTGTTGCATATTTTGGAACTGGTAACCGTACATGGCGGACGCACCGATTGCCCGAACCTTTCCTTCTGCAACCAAGCTATTAAGAGCTTCCATTGTTTCTTCGATTGGGTGGTCATAGTCAAAGCGGTGAATGATGTAGAGGTCTAAGTAGTCGGTTTTCAGCCGCTTTAGGGTTCCGTCAATTTCCCGGTTGATAGCCTCTCTTGGAGAGACGGCCGTCATTGAAGTAAACCTTGCTGGCAATCGCTACTTGGTCCCGTGGAACCTGGTGTTTCTTTAGTGACTTGCCGATAAATTCTTCACTGTTCCCGGCACCGTAGACATTGGCGGTGTCAAAAAAGTTAATTCCTAGGTCAAGGGCGTGCTGAACCATCTGATCAGTCTGGTCTTCGTCCAAAATCCAGCGGTAGGTTTTCACTGCGGGGATCCCGAAACTCATCCCCCCCGACCGCTAACTGAGAAATTTTAATATCTGTTCCTGGAATATGACTGTATTTCATTTGGCACCCTCCTGCCTTCTTGCTAATTTTCAGTCCCGAAATGTCAATTTAAATTAGAAAAATGTTGAAAGCTGTTCATCTGTGAC
>DGYFI06203__coassemble_1113_pt1 | contig 30122 bp, 32 predicted proteins | sample DGYFI06203__metabat2_high_PE_014 | metagenome-assembled genome bin DGYFI06203 | reverse complement strand
TGAGCTCAAATCCCTGCATTAACAATAAGGAGGTCACTTCATATTATCTCCCTTTGCTTTTCTCGGTTGCTTCTTATATCATGGAGAACAACGAATGATACGGGAAGGAGTGCTGTGAAAATGCAGATTAAGCAAGCGACGGCCGCTGACCTGGAGACGGTTTGCCAGTTTTACCAAGAAGTCTGTGCCCAGCAGCAGGACGACGAATACGGAGCTGATTGGCACTGGGGCGTTTACCCCAACCAAGAGCTCTTGGCAGATCGGATTGATAACGGGATGGTAGTCGAGGGTTTGGTAAACGGCCAAGTTGCCACTGTCGGAATTTTGACGACCGGGGATGAGCCCAATTACCGTCAGGTTAGCTGGGCAATAGCAGCACCAGAACAGCGGATTACCGTCCTCCACCTATTTGCCGTCAGCAAGAATTTTCGGGGTCAGGGCCTGGCTAAACAAATGCTCCAGGAATTGTTCAAATTTGCCAAGAACAAGGGGTACGCGGTAATGCACCTCGACGTGATGAAGGGCAATGTCCCAGCCGAACGGGCATACGTTAAGAGCGGTTTTCGCTTTGCCGGCGAAGTAGTCCTCCATTACGAAGACATTGGCGACACCAGTGCTCACATGTATGAACGAAAGTTGTAAAGCAAACGCCCACGCGAGCGACTTAATGTCGGAAGCGTGAGCGTTTTTAACTATTGCGGCTTTTTGAGGAGGTCATTAAAGGCCTCACTGATGGTTGGGTGGGTGTAAACCTGGTCACGGAGCATGGTGTAGGGGAGCTTAGCCCGCATTGCCAGGGTAACCATGTTGATGATTTCATGGGCTTCCGGTGCGTAGAAGGTGGCACCGAGGATGAGCTTGGTCTGCGGATCAACTAGCATTTTGAGGACCCCGCGCTGGTCCTTTAGCACCTTGGCCTTTGGGATGGCAGCGACGGGGAGCTTAAACAGTAGGTAATCCTGTCCTTGAGTGTGGGCCTGCTTTTCAGTTAAACCAACTTGGGCGAGCGGTGGCTCAATAAAGACGCTGGTTGGGACGACCCCACGGTTACTGATACGGCGGGTGCCGTCGCCGAAAAGCTCATCCTTGATGATTCGGAAGTCGTCCAGGGAAATATAAGTAAACTGAGGACCGCCCTTAACATCGCCAATGGCCCATACACCGGGCACCGTGGTGTGGAGCTGGTCATCGACCTTGATGGCGCCCCGGTCGTCAACGGCAATCCCGGTATTTTTCAGTCCGAGCTTTGCCGTTGCTGGCCGGCGTCCGGTGGCAGCGAGAATTTTATCGGCGGCCAGTTGGGTAGCATGACTATCCCGGCTGATTTCCACTTGGACTTGCCCATTGGCCGTGCTGACCTGGTCGATGTTGACCCCGAGGTGGAAGGTGACGCCGGCTTGCTCTAAGTTGGCTTTTAACATCGCCACGACGTCCGTGTCTTCACGGGGGAGGAATTCCTGGTGGTGGTCAACCACGGTCACCTGGGCGCCGAATTCGGCAAACATGCTGGCAAACTCCAGGCCGATGTAGCCAGCACCGATGATTACCAATTTCTGCGGCAGACTGTCCAGTTCCATTGCGCTCGTGGATGTCAGCAAGGCCGGACTCTCCCGCAGACCGGGGATGGCTGGGACGGTTGGCTGGGCACCGGTGTTGATGAAGATTCGCTTACCGGTGAATTCCTGGGGACCAGTTGCGGTATCGACGGTAATTGTATGGTCACTGGTAAATTGGGCGGTCCCGTCCAGGACGGTGATGGTGTCCTCATCGGCGAGCATGTGGTAGTTCTTGTCCCGCAGCTGGGCAACCATTTCCCGCTTGCCCTGGATGGCGGTCGCAAAGTCGGTACCGCGGGCGGCCTCGGTGATCAGCCGTTTAGAGGGGAGACAGGCAATGTTGATGCAGGTGCCCCCGTACATTTCCCGTGACTTTTCTACGACGAGCACCTCTTCGCCTTGTTGGGCGAGAAATTTGGCGAGTGTTTTTCCACCCTTGCCAAAACCAATAATGATGTTTTGCACTGTCTTCATTGCTTCTTCCTCCTTAAAGTTGGGTTTCAGCTTGGATTATACCGGGAAAGTGGGGGATGTCACGCAATCTGCCTGGTGCAAACAGAGCCAGTTGCCGTATTTTATTATTGGGAGGGAAGTTTTTACATGGCCGGCGGCAGGTGCCGGTTACTTGGGGTAGCCGACTGCGCCTCTCTGCAACGCCCAAATGAGCGTCAGCTGCATTCCGGAGTACGACACCATCAAGTCAACAGACCGCTTTTTATTGGAAAAGGCGCCAGTCAGCGAGTAAATTTTGAGTGCGGTTACATTGTTCGCAATTCTCCTGTATAATAGTTTGTGAAATTAGACTGTTCAATATAAGGAGGACGCTATTATGACGAGAAAAGATAATAATCACAAATCAGCACCGATTATTGTTCAGTGTGCAATTTTTGCCGGCATCCTATGGGTAGCGAGCATTCTATCTGCTCTCTGTCCACCGTCATTTGTTGTGCCGACCCCAGTAATTGGGTTGGTTCTGCTCTACCTATTATTGACACTGAGAGTCGTTAAGCTAGAGTGGGTCGAAAACTTGGGAATGTTTTTGATCAGCCTGATCGGTTTCCTGTTTGTGCCATCAGGAATTCAAATCGCCAACGACCTGGGAATTTTACAGCGGGAGGGCCTGCAAATCCTGCTGGTCATCCTAGTTGCGACCGTCGCCTTGCTGGTGGTAACCGCCTACGTTACCCGGCTAGTGATTGCTATTCACAAGCGGATCCTGGGAGGAGGGCAGCAGCATGACAGCATTAACTAACAACCTTGCCTTACCGTTTACCGGAATTTTTATCTCTCTGCTGGTTTTCCTGGTCGGCCAGTGGCTATTCAAGAAGAGCAATGGTTTTTTCCTCTTTCAGCCCCTCTTCTTTGGAATGGTGGCCGGAATTATCATCTTGATTCTTTGGGGAAAGGTTCAGGGGACGTCAACCGCGTATGTTTACCGGCACTTCTACAAGCCGGGTGGGGACATCATCTTCTGGTTTTTGAACCCAGCAACGATTGCCTTCGCGATTCCCTTGTTTAAGCGCAACGACGTCTTGAAGAAGTACTGGCTGGATATTCTGATTTCCCTGGTGATCTCCACAGTACTCTGCCTCTTTATTATCCTTGGGGCCAGCAAGCTGGTGGGCCTGTCGTATTCTTCGGCAGCCGCCATGCTTCCCCAGGCCGCCACTACCGCGATTGCGATGCCGGTTGCTGAGGCGATTGGTGGCAATTCGGCGGTGACCGCCATCGCCTGCATCGTCAAGGCCGTGATTATTTACGCCCTGGCGGATGTCTTTATCAAGGCGTTCCGGCTTCAACATTCCCAAATTGGGCTGGGCCTGGGTCTAGGGACCGGGGGCACGATTGGTTCCGCCAAGGCGCTTCAGTTCGGTGTCTTGGAGGGGGCAATGGCCTCGGTCTGCGTTGTCATTAGCGGGATTGTCATCGACCTGGTGGTTATTCCGTTTGCCCGCCTGTTTATGTGAAATAGCTTGACTGCACTTTTCAAGCAATGACCGTCCGAAGCTGTCTGCCGGTTTCGGGCGCCTTTTCTTTCCTGGCAAAACAGGTATAATCGATGAACAAGGGGGCGGGACCATGGCAAAGATGGATGAACAATTTATTCAGGACGTTTTGAATACGGTCGATCTGATTCCGTTCGGGCTGGTTGCCAGTTACGGTCAAATCGCCCAAATGATTTGCCGGCCCCGCAACGCGAATGATTTGCCGGCCCCGCAACGCGTGCCTCGTCGGCAAAATCCTGGGGAAGTATGGCGGCCGGGGAAAACATCCCTGTCACCGGGTAGTGACCGCAAGCGGCCGCCTGGTGCCCGGCTGGTTTGACCAACGCCCAATGCTGCTGGCAGAGGGGGTACCGTTTAAAGACGAGAACCACGTCGATATTCGGCGCTGCCGCTGGCGGGGAATCTAATGCTTGCAGAATAGGAAAGAAAGCGGTCAAAAAAAGATTGCCCATTCGCTTTTAAAAGTGGTAGAGTGGAAAACGAGATATTATGATGGGGGGATGCTAGATGGCTGATAAATATGACCAAATCAAGTCGGCACTAAAGGAACCAGAGCTTAACGCCCAGATGTTCGCCTGCCGGTTTGGCTTGGAAGCTAAAAAGCATCGTGTATTGACGAATGGCCGGGCCAGCCGCTATCCTTATCCGGCAAACTTGCGGTCACGTCAACACAATATTTACCTGAATTCTGGGTTTACCGATGATATGATTGACTTTGAAACCCCGCCCGTGGTGGGGAGTGCGGCAGCGGTACGCCACCTGAAGGTGCTGGAACAGATCATGATTCAGCACCTCCACAGTGATGAGCGGCTCTGGCCGTTGAGTATGGCACCGGCACCCTTGTACCAAAACGACCTGGATTTTCTCAAGGACAACTACACAAAACATTGGGACCAGGCAAACCATGATTACCTGGGAAATAAATACGGGATCGTTAAAGAAATCATGGGGGATGTCCACATTAACTTTGGCTTGGCGTCCCAGCTGATTACGACCCTTTACCAGCGCTTTTACCAGGAAGACTACAAGAGTGAGGTTGACTTCCGCAACCACCTCTATTTCAAGCTAGCCCAGGTCTACTACCTTTACCAGTGGCTTTTTACCTACTTATATGGGGCCAGTCCAGTCACCGAAGACATGCCTGGGAGCTTTCCTGACAACTTGGAGTTGCCGGTGCGGAGCATTCGGGCGAGTGACCTTGGGGATGACAACATTGCTAGCGAACGGGTCACCTACAACTCACTTGAGGAGCACGTTGCTCAATTGCAGGAGTTCATGGACAATGGGACCTTTTATAGCCTGAAGGAATTCTTTGGACCGGTCCGGCTGCGGGGACATAACCAGGATGTGGCTGACCTGAAGGGTTCCCTGGCTAAGGGGGTCGACTACCTCGAATTTCGGAACTTTGACCTGGATCCGCTCTCGAGGACCGGGATCAGTGACGACACGATTAACTTCCTGGAACTGTTGCTGCTGGATGCTTTGGTATCGCCGCTGCCAGATGATTTAACTGCGAAGTTAGCCCAGGCTCGTCAGCTCAACAATGAGGTTGCCCTGCAAAAGCCTAAGGATGAAACCGCGTGGATGAAAGAGGCGGCGAACGCCCTGATTACGGAACTGGAAGGATTTGTTGAGGAATTTAACGCTCCCCGGGAATACCGGCTGGCATTGACCTTTGCCAAACGACGGGTGGAGGATCCTGCCCTGACCATCAGCGGTCAGTTGGCTGACCAAATTGAGAACGGCAACTTGCTGTCGTTTGGGTTAAAAATTGCCAATGACCGGTACACGAATAACATTAACTACCAGCACCCGTTGCAGGCCATCAGCAAGGACTATTCCGACGATGTGCAGCAGCTGATTCGGGCGGCGATTGAACTTGGTGTTGAGTTTAAACTGGCTCCCGACCAGGTAACCCTGGCGGCGGGCGACCACCGGGAAAGCTACCGGGCGCAAGAGGCCTTTGACTTTAGCAAGGGGGCCCGGGACTTTATTCTGAGCACTTTCCCAGAAGCAGCCGCTTTTCAGGAAGAGGCAATTTAACTTACAGACAAGCGGGTGGGCCAGAGCTAGGCCGATTAGTTCATAGTTCCAGCCTTGTTTACCGCGCTGTGACATTATGAGCTTTAAAATAGCAAAGAGGCTGGGAGAAAACTTCATTTTCTCACCAGCCTCTTGCCAGTTCTTAACTATTATAAAGATAACGTGGAAAATAACCACAAGGCTAGTGTCTAGCTACGAACGATAGCCGACCCGTGCCGTGTCAACCATCGTCCTAGGCTAGTCATACGCCTTGTCAAGGAGGTTATTTCCCACTCACTCTTTAAAAAAGGAGATAGAGAGATGCGCACAATTGGTATTATTGGTTTGGGCCACGTGGGCCGGCTACTGGCAAATGAGCTGGTGACGACGGCCGCGGTCGACAAGCTGGTGTTAATCGACCAGGATGATGACCTGGCACTAGCCGTGCAGACTGACCTGCTGGACGCACTGCCAGCCATGCGGACCCAGCCGCAAATTATCATTCAAGACTATGCCGCCCTTGCCACGGCGCAAGTCCTAGTGGTAGCGGTCGGTGACAGCGCCCTCACGAAGGATGACCCGATGGCAGAGCTAACGGTAGCGGGGCGGGCCGTCATGCAAATTGCTCCGCAGGTTAAAGGGAGCGGCTTCCACGGCCTGGTAGTCAACTTAACTGACCCTAACGAGGCGGTGACCGCCTTCCTCCAACAACAATTGCAGCTACCGACGAAGCAGGTACTGGGGATCGGAACGGTGCTTGATACCGCACGCCTCTACCGGGCAATTGCCCACGCCGCCCACGTAGCACCGGCCAACGTCAGCGGCTTTATCTATGGACAGCACGCTGGCCGGCAGGCGTTTGCCTGGTCGACCGTCCGGGTGAATGGTCAGGCACTGGATGAATCCATCAATGGTCACCACCTGGATGAAAGCCAGCTCAAGATTCAGGCCGACCTCTCAAGCTGGTATACCCTCAAGGGACTCGGTTATAATAATAGTGCGGTAGCTGCCTGGACCTGCCGCCTGCTTAGCGCCCTGTTAAATGACGAGCAGCTGGTCCTACCCGTGGCAATCTACCAACCCCAATATTCGGGTTACGTAAGTTTTCCCGCAGTGTTAGGTCGGCAGGGGGTCGGCAACTTAATTCTCTTAAAGCTATACCCCGTTGAAGAAATGGCGGTCCGAACCGCGGCAACGGCAATTAGCGGGCAGCTAGCCGCTTTGAATGAGTTAGTAAAGGAATGAACGACAGATGACAATTAAAAGATTAGCAATTTATTGTGGTGCCCTTCAGGGAAAGGACCCGGACTACATGGTCGAAGCTGAGAAGGTCGGCGAATGGCTGGCCGCCCACCAGATTGAATTAGTTTACGGTGGCGGTCAGCATGGCCTGATGGGGGCTGTGGCCCGCGGCGTTCTCGCAAATGGCGGGGTGGTTCACAGTATCTTAACCCAGGAATTATACGACCGGGGCGTGGCACTTCCCGGGGTAACTGACCGGCAGATTGTTGCCAACATGGACCTGCGCAAAGAAAAGATGATGACACTGGCAGACGGGATGATTGCCTTTCCGGGGGGCCTGGGGACCCTTGAGGAAATCAGCCAGGCCGCTTCCTGGGTAACGATTGGCGATAATGCCAAGCCGGTGGCGGTGTACAACTACCGCGGCTATTATGACAACCTCAAAAAGCAACTGGTGATGATGAATCAGGCCGGCTTCTTGGAAGACCAATACTTACGTGAAATCTGCTTCAGCAGTGACCTGGATGAAATCCTGCGGTTTATGGAGGATTACCAGGCACCGGCTCACCGAACGTACGATAAGTAGTTTAAAATAAAAAAACGCTGGTTAGCAGCGCTCGAAAATTTATTGAACTGGTTGAATTGTGTAGACCTGGTCGTCCGCCTCGTCAGTTAAGGAAACTGGCCGTTGTTCGTTGGCCCGGATAGTAATGTGGTAGCCGAATTTGTCGAGGAAGACCAGCTTATCAGTTTCGATTTGCTGGACGGTGGCCGGAATAGTTTGATTATCGATCCCTAATTTTAATTCAGGAGAAATGGTGATTCGATGGGACCGATTGCGTTCTTTATCGTAATATTGCCAAGTACCAGTATAAAAAATCGGTAACGCAGTTGTCGTGCTACTTTTCTTACGGCTGAAACCCAATGTACTGCTGAGCCCAGCCATTAATCCCGCGCCGAAAAGTAACATTCCCTTTTTCTTCATATTTCGTCAGTCTCCTCAATTAAGTATGCGATAAGTCATTAACTTCATGGTCAATTATACACACATTTGTATTAGGAGAAGATTTCATTTCTGTTAAAAAGCGGCAATAATTGGTAAAATTAGTTGTAACAAACGTATTTGTTAATAAAGGAGAGAGAAAAGCGATGCTCAAGCTAGGAATTATTGGAACTCATATCATTACTGATCAGATGTTAGACGCCGCGAAGACGACGGGCAAGTACCAACTGACGGCGGTCTATTCGCGGACCCTGGACCGGGCACGGGAATTCGGTGAACCCTACGGCGCAACGGAATTTTACGATGACCTGGAGAAGTTCTTCAGCGAGGGCGACTTCGACGTAGTTTACGTAGCTTCACCAAATAGTTTGCACTATCAACAGGTGCGGCTGGCAATCGAAAATGATAAGTTTATCATCGTGGAAAAGCCAGCTTTTGTTAACCCGGCCGAATTCAGTGCGATCGAATCACTGCTGGCGGCACACCCGCAGGCCCGGCTGGTAGAAGCAGCTCGGCACATCCACACGCCGCTCTATGAAAAGGCTGTGGAAAAGGTTGATGAGATGAAGCAGCACCACTGCCAGGGGGGAACAATCACCGTGATGAAGTACTCCTCACGGTATGACAAGGTCCTGGCTGGCGACCAACCCTACCCGAACATCTTTACCCTGGACTTTGCGGGTGGTGCCCTGATGGACCTAGGGGTTTACGCCGTTTACGGTGCGGTGACCCTGTTTGGCGAGCCATCAACGGTTGTCTACTACCCAACTTTGGCGAAAACGGGCGTTGACGCGAAGGGAGTTGCCATTCTCAATTATGACCACTTCACGGTGACCCTGAACTTTGGTAAGACCGCTAATTCCTACCTGCCATCAGAGGTGTACGGCTTAAAGGATACCCTGGTCTTTGATAGTATTTTTGAAACCCAGAAGGTAACTTACTACGATGCTGATAAGCAGGCCCACCCGTTGGAAGCACCAGTTGCAAAAAATTCGATGACCGACGAAATGAATGATTTCGCTGACCTCTTCGACAACCCAGATGACCCAGTGCAGGTCAAAAAGTACCAGCACTGGATGAACCTGGCGCGGACGGTCAACTCCGTGATGTACTCGCTGCGCCAGTCCGCTAACTTAACTTTCCCCGCAGATAATGATCAAGAATAGGATGATGCTATTTGATCGAACAGTTTAAAGAACATTTTGAGAAGCTCTACCAGCAGCCGACTGCGATTCAGACGGCCGTTGACCAAGCGCTGCAGACGGATCAATCCGTGCTCGGAATTGCGCCGACGGGGTCTGGGAAGACCCTCGCCTTTACCCTCCCGCTGCTGCCGAAGGTGATGCCGGGTGCGGGAACCCAGATTTTGGTGCTGGCCCCGTCCCAGGAACTCGCCTTGCAGACTGCCCGGGTGATGCGTGAATGGGGGACAATTCTTGGCGTGAAGGTCCAGTCGCTGACCGGGGGCGCAAACCTGCGCCGGCAGGTCATGCAGCTGCACAAGCACCCGGATGTCGTGGTCGGCACGCCGGGGCGGGTACTTCATATGCTGGATAACCACCATCTCAAGCTGGGCCACCTCCAGACCCTGGTGGTTGACGAGGCCGATGACCTGCTCCAGGATGACACTCTGGCGGTGGTGGAGGATATTGAACGGTCAACGCCGCTCAGTACCCAGCTGGCGTTTTTCTCCGCCACTATGTCGCCCATCTTGGACCAGCTCAGCGTGATGTTTGGCCGGGATATCGTAACCTTCGATGTTCGGAATACTGACCATTCCCGGGGCCCAGTCCAGCACGTTTACCTAGCGGCCCGGACCAATGCCCAAAAGACGGCTACCCTGCGGCGGCTGGCAAGTATCAAAGACTTCCGGGCGCTAGTCTTTTTCAATAGCACCCGAACCCTTCACTACGCGGCGAGCCGCTTGCGCCATGAACACGTGGCAGTGGGAATACTCGGTGGCCGTCAACGGCAAGTGGAGCGGGAAAAGGCGATGCGGATGTTCCGCAAACGGCAGATCAAGCTGCTGTTGACCACTGATTTAGCGGCGCGGGGATTAGATATCCCGAAGCTCCCCGGGGTGGTCAACTTTGACCTGCCAACGAGCACTAATACCTATGTTCACCGTGCGGGGCGGACAGGCCGGCAGGGAGAACGGGGAATGATAATCAACCTCGGGGACGATCATGATATCCGTGACCTGCGCAAGCTGACGGCGGACTTGGACTTAAATATCCAACGTTTTTACATCAGCCAGGACCAGCTGACAGATCGGAAGCCGGTGGCTGGCAAACAGGTTGAGCCATTTGTCAAGAAGGCCGACCGTCACCTGCAAAAGGCCCAGCTTGATAGCGAAGCCGGACCGCGGAGGTCGGTTGCCAAAACCCTGAGCGGCTTTTCCAAGCCGAAGAAGCGCCGTCATAAGAAGAACCGGAAAAATAAGGGGATCCGCCTGAAACACCGGCGGCAAAATTCCTAATAAAAAAGAATATTATCGCTTTACCTCCGAAATGGATAATGCGATAATATTCTTTGCTTGGTCCCATAGCATAATTGGATAGTGCATCCGCCTCCTAAGCGGTCGATTCCGGTTCAAGCCCGGATGGGATCATTAATAGCCTTGAGTGGGACTGTGATATAAGTTCTTTTGTTCACTCAACATCCGAATAACGCGGTACACATGTGAGCTTCAGAGATCGGCTTTGCCGAACTCTGAAGCCCTATTTGTACTCTCTAAAGACTAGCTGCGCGTCGACGGGAGGCTGGGAATAAACTCAGTCTCTTGACTATTTTAAAGATAAAAATGTAACAACGCAGTATCTGGCTGGTAGTTCAAACGTTGATTTATCAGCGTTTGAACTACCTAGCCATCTTTGCGGAGGTGGGATAACGAACTAGCCGAGCTAGTTCTGTCCCACTCTCCCGTTTCTCTACCGCCAGGGCAGCTTGGCCTGCTGGGGATAAAAATGTGAGCTGATTTGGTGTACAATAATGTTAACAATTGCTTAAAAAGAGGTGAGAACTGTGCAGGCGCCGTATCGAATCATGTTGCTGTTTGGAACCCGGGCGGAAGCATTGAAGCTGGCTCCGCTGATTAAGGTAATGCGGAATGACCCCGCGAACTGGCAACCAGTAATTGCCGTTGCCCCGCAACAATCCCAACAGGAAGTATTAAGCCAGACGCTGGCGTATCTTCAAGTTGTTCCTGACTTTGACCTGGCCCAGACCAGCGGCCGGAAAGGGGCAGCGGTCGAAGAACTCAGCGGCTTGCTCCATAACTTGAACAACGTTATCAATGCCGGGCAGCCGGATATGCTGCTGGTGGTTGGGGATGCGGTTACCAGTTTGGCGGCGAGTCTGGTCGGTTTCTACCACCACCTGCCCATTGGCCACGTTGAGGCGGGCTTGCGAACCTATGATAAGTACTCGCCATTCCCCGATGAAATGCACCGGCGGCTGACCGATGACCTGGCCGACCTGTACTTTGCGCCAACGACCCGGGCCCGGGATAATCTCCTGGCTGAGCACCATCCGGCCAAACAGATTTACGTGACTGGGAATACGGCGATTGACATGGTAAAGGATTCGCTGAAGGAAGACTTCCACAGTCCGATCCTCCAGCAAATCCCGGCTGACCAGCGGCTGATCCTGTTAACGATGGCACGCCCCGAAAGCATTGGTGAACCGATGCGGCAGGTTTTCCACACGGTGAAAGACATTGTCGAGACCAATCCTGACGTGGACCTGATATATCCGGTGATGCCCCACCCCGACGTCCTAGCGATGGCGGAGAAAATTCTGGGGAATAATAACCGGATCCACCTGACTAAGCCCCTTGACCACCGCAGTTTCCTCAACTTGGCGGCGCGCAGCAGCATGATCATTACCGACTCCGGTAGTGTGCAGGAGGAGGCTCCGGCCCTGCATAAACCAGTTCTCTTGTTGCGGGAAAAGACGGAACGACAGGAAGCAGTCGACGTTGGTGCCGTTAAAATCGTGGGGAAAGATCCGACAAGTATCCAGCAGGCGGTGTTTGAACTATTAAACAATCACCGTGCTTACCGGCAGATGGCCGAGGCGGAAAATCCGTTTGGGGACGGGCAGGCGAGCCAACGCATCCTGCGGATCATTAAAAAGTACTTAAACCAAAAGTAGCAACGGCTGATTGATGATGTTAGCAATTAACCATTGCCATGAACAAAAATAAGCACGAACCATTCAACCTCGCTGGAGGATGGTTCGTGCTTATTTCTTGTTATTGATCCTCAATTTGCTTATTATCCTTGAAAATCAACCACTTCGAGAAGACGTAGTTGGCGATGACTACGATCACGTTATCAATGACTTTGACGATAAACTTGCCCATTGGATCCTTAAAGCCGAGGACGGAAATCCCAATGAAGGTGATGACAATATCGATCACCAGGGTTAGTGCCCGGTAGAAGAAGAAGCGCAGCATTTCGACGAGAAAGTCGCTGACCGTGGTGTAGTGGGAGCCAAAGACCCACACCTTGTTGGTAAAGTAGGCGACCAGCACGGAGACGAACCAGGCGATTACGTTCGCCAATTGATAATTCCAGTGAATCCCGGAACTCAAGATTTGAAAGACAGCCAGGTTGATAACAGTTGTCACAACGCCCCAGAAGAGATAAGCGATGATGTGCTTATACTTTTCCCAGAGTTGCTTAATCATTGAGCGCCTGCGCTTTCTTGACTAGCTCCGCAGCAAATTGGTCCAGCTTCTTAACGTCATCTTCAGCGGGGGCTAGGTTGACGTGGACGTTTTCGCTGCCCTTAGTAGCGCCGGTGTCCGCCAGTACCTTGCCGAATTCATCGACGGCCTTGCAGAAGTCATCGCCGTAGAAGGTATCGCCAGAACCGGCAACGCCATAGACTTTGCCAGTCAGCTCCTCTTCTTGCAGGTCCTCATAAAAGTCCATTCCTTCGTCCGGCAGGGCGCCTTCGTCGTAGGTGTATGGGCAGACTACACAGATATCAACGTCTTCGAAGTCTGCGGGGTCTGCAAGGGAGATTTCGGTCATTTCAACGTCGACGTCGCGGTCTTCTAGTGATTCGGTGACCAGATCGGCAACGTCTTCATTGTTTCCAGTGATGGTTGCGTAAACTACGAGTGCTTTCATTACGTGTGCCTCCAATTTATTAATCCCTACAAGTATAGCATGGTTTGGGGCAAGGATGGGGACAAGTGGTATACTATTAGAGGTAGAATGTCAAAAAGGAGATCCGAGAATGATTACATTAAAGTCACCACGCGAAATTGACGCGATGGAAAAAGCCGGGGCCGCTTTAGCAGCGATGCACCTGGGAATTCGGGAATTTATCAAGCCGGGCATCTCAAGTTGGAAGATCGAGGAATTTGCTCGGAAATACTTCAAAGCTGCTGGGGCTAAGGCTGAGCAGATTGGCTTTGAGGGTTACAAGTACGCGACCTGTGTCAGTGTCAACGATGAGATTTGTCATGGTTTTCCCCGTAAGAACCTGGTATTGAAGAAGGGGGACCTGGTGAAGGTCGACACGGTGGTTAGCGTCGACGGCTTTTTCAGTGATTCCTGCTGGTCGTATGCGGTCGGTGAGGTTAAGCCGGAAATTCAACGGTTAATGGACGTGACCAAGAAGTCACTCTTCATGGGAATTGACCAGTGTGTCCCTGGCAACCGAATCGGGGACATTGGTGCGGTCATCCAGCACTACACGGAAGACGAAAATGGCTACGGTGACGTTCGCGAATTCGTCGGTCACGGAATCCAGCCAACAATGCACGAAGACCCGATGGTGCCGCACTATGGTGAGCATGGCCAGGGTCTGCGTCTCAAGAAGGGGATGACCATCACGGTTGAACCGATGATCAACACCGGAACGTGGGAAGCCGACACGAGTGACCCGAGTGGCTGGCTGGCGAAGACCGCTGATGGCGGCTGGTCCTGCCAGTACGAACACACCCTGGTGGTAACTGATGACGGGCCGAAGATTTTGACCTCCCAGGACCCCGAAGCCGATGCCAAGTACATGTACAATGATAATTACGCCAAGTACCTGGAACACTACGCCAAAATTTCCCGGGAAATTGCGGAAGAATTTAAATAACTCGCTGTAATTAAGCGGCAGTTCACTGTTGATTTAGTGGGCTGCCGCTTTTTTGATGAAAAAATTACGCTGAATGCACGGTACCGCACTTTAATGCAACTTGGGTGCAAGGAATTTTAGTAAACTAGGGGGCGTGTTTATTAAACGGATTGGGGGAATTAATGTGTTTTGCCCGAACTGTGGCAAGAAGGTTTCCACGGCGGCAGACTTTTGCCCGTATTGCGGAACCAAGTTAGGACATTCTACGGATAAAAAAGGACAAGTAACACCAGAAGAACAGGTTAAATCGACGGATCAATCGGAAGCAGGTACTGCTGCCCATCAGCCAACACCGTCATCACCGAACGGGAATAGCAAGAAACCAGGAAAAAAGGCACAAATAATCCTAGTCATCGTAATCATCGCTCTCCTTGCAGCAATTGCTTTTATGTTGGGGATGCAAGGAAACGGTACCGATTCAGCAGCGACGACAAGTGAAAAGCCAGCTAGGACTATCGGTAAGAAAAGTAGCAGTACTAGCAGGTCATCGAGTCGACCAACCTTCAATGATCAACAGAAAGCAGCTGCAATCTTATACTATGCCAAAGAAAACGAATCAAATAGATTTTGGGGAGAGCTTTACCGTGGTGCTTTAGCCAAATCTACTAAGGTGACCTCTGATAGTTTGACAGATCAAGCCACCGAACGAGGCGATGGGACTATGCATGCTTATTATCCTACGGGGTTGTTCTTTGGCGGAGCAAGTGGCTACGTCATGGGAAGTGATGGCCAGACGGTGTACTACTACCGTCTTGGCCCAAGTCCTGATGACAGCATTGAACCTGATGATACCGTTTCGCTAAATGAGATTGAACAGTATGTCATTGACCACCACGCTATGGACCAAGTCAACCAAATTGCCGGAAACATCAAATTCAATTAGGAGGAGCTATGAAAACTAAAAATATCGTTATTACAGTTATCGCCGTTTTGTTAGTGCTGACCGGGGCTTATTTTGCTGGGCGAACTTTTAGCAAACCATCCGTAGATAGCAGTCAAGAAACGAGTACAAAAGCGACGGTGCGGCAGAGCAGTTCATCATCAGCTTCTGCTACTAGCACAAGTTCTTCGTCGACCAGCACTGACACTGACCGGCTGGACTATAACACAATCACACCAATGCAGACGGCAGCGGCCATTATGTATTATGCCAAGGATAAACTTAGTGACCAGGGTGACTGGCACAGCATTTACAATGCAAATGGAATTGACCTGTTTCAAAGCAACAATACTGAGCACCTGTCTGACCCTGGCCGGGGTGTTTGCTGGAGTCTGCATCCTTCTGATATGGCAGGAGGCGATACTCCAACCTATACTGTTGGGGCTGATGGGACGGTAAGCTACTATCACGTCACCACTGTTAACCAGAACAAGGATAAGGATCCTCTCTTAACCGCTAACCTGCATGACATTATCAACTATGTTAACAGTCACCATGCAGTCAGTGAGATTAAGGCCAAAGCACAAGACATCCACGCAACAATTGATAACAATTAACCAGCCTACGAAAGAGGAGAATTTGATGAATTTTTGTGAAAAGTGCGGGGCTAAATTGCGGCCTGAGCAAAAGTTTTGTGAGCAGTGCGGTGCCCCGGTAAGTAGTGTCCCTGCCTCAAATAAAGAACAAGTGCAGGACAAATCAGAGTCAGCAAGTCAGGAGCGGGAAGCAGTAAGTAAGACGCATACTCAAACGGCAACTGTTTCTTCGGCAGAACATGAGCGCCTGCAAAAACAATATGCTGCTTTAGAGAGCCGCTTAAAAGCGGAACGCCAGAATAATAAGGTAAACGTCTTCGCCCGGTTAGCCTTTACCCGGGCACACTTCAACCAGGTTTTACAATTTGTGAAGGATAATGCCCTGACGATGTTCTTCTTTTACTTTCTGGCTGTCGTTCTGCCTGCCCTTCGCTGGTACCTGCTGATTATTTTTCTAGTGATGGTCTACTTGTTTCCATTGCTTTCGAATGAGAAGCGTTTTAAATGGGATGAAGCCGTAGACAATTACTTGCAGAATAAGGAACATACCAAGGAATTTCGTGATTCGGCGGTGGAAATGTATCAGTCACTACGCAGTGGTCAGCATTCCCAATCGCAGACTGAGGGAAAAGTACCTACCCAGCCGCATGAAAAAGTAAATTCGGAAGCGCAAAAGACGGCAACGACTGCCCAACCAACGGCGGGCACAGTTTCCCAGTCGGCACGCTTTTCATGGAATGGGGAAGCTATTTTGGGAATCGTTGGAACCTTGCTCGGTGCAATTATGTACTTTATGACTAAAGATGAGACGGGGAGTTTGCTCAGCCAGGGCCTTTCCGTCCTCCAAAGCGGGGGCTTAAATGGAGCATCATACCTGAACCTTTGGGGGTTCGTTATGCTACTGATTGGGGTTCCCGCGGTTATCGGTGGGATTATTAAAGGAGCCACCCACCATGTTGGTGGCGGGGTTCTGAAGACTTTGGGCGTCCTCCTTGCGGCCGTTTACGGGCTTGCCTATTCATATGTGTTTGCGAATGCAGCCGAAGTTGTAGGTCGGACAGCAGTTGCAGCGCTTTCGGGTGATACCTCCCTGAACGATTTAGAGAACTTGGCTCACATGGTACAAATTATTCCGTGGCTGGTTGTTGGGTTATACGTTATTGGTATTTTGGTTAATGCCGTTTCCAATCGGCAAAAATAGGTAGGAAGGAAGAAAAAATGAAGTTTTGTAGTAACTGCGGTACCAAGCTCAACCCTGGTGCCGCTTTTTGTCCGCGCTGCGGTGTTAAGGTTGAACGGGTCAAAACAGCCAGGGTGTTTGAAATTACTCCGCAGTTTTGGCTGGGATTTTACCTGACGTTAATTGGAGGAGTAGCAGCCGGAATCTCATGCAATATTGATACTTTGACCACGATGGTTTCGTCTGCAATCATTGATCCGGTAATGACGTTGCTGATAATTATTGCCTGTGCTGCTATTCCGGGGATTTTCATATTAATTACAGGAATTATACGTGGCTTCAACCACCGACGAGCGGGTATCGGAACGATAATCATCGGAATAGCAATGCTACTGGTAGCTGGCTCAATTGCTAGTGTGCTCTTTGTTGGTGAGGATGGTAGCAGTCTTGCTCTTATTTTTAGCCTGGTTTTTTATTTCATAGCTATCGTAACTTTAATCTTAGATTATTTCATGACGACGCTTGTAACTGGCAAACCAGCAACAGGCAAACAGGCGCGGCAACTGCGTTGGGCAATAATTGGTATGACTGTAGTTGCTGTTCTAGTTCTAGTAGCACTAGCTTTGGGAATTATCGGTTTCTTAATCGCCGTAATTATTTTGGTTGGCGCACCATTTTTAGGTCGGCGCTTTAGCTTAGATGGTGGTCACAATTGGTACCTTTTGGCCCATGAACATGGTTATAAGATGAGTTGGCGCTTTTACTTGGCCCTCCTAGTTCTGGCCGGGTGCTGTGGACTGTACATGGCGAAAATCTACCTGGCAGCGGGACTAATTCTGTGTCCTCTCCTTGTCATGGCAGCGGAATGGTGGAGCAATCCCCTTCGTCTTGGGAAACAGCAACGTGAGATGGCAGGCTGCCTTTTGGTCGTTGCTTTACTGCTTCAAGGAATCTATCTTTCGTTTGGTAGCCGGATGGGTAACGCGTGGCCAATTTTGATTGCCATCTTTATCTTAATGGGCGCGGCCTTCTTCACCTACTTTTACGTCATGTTACGAACACGGTTTGTGATTAATGAAAGGGAGGATGAAGCCGAATGAAAAGATGTTTCCACTGTGGTCACGCGCTCAAGGCGGACCAGAGCTTTTGTCCCCAATGTGGTACCAAGTATATTTCTCCGCAAGCTGAATTTGTCAAACCGGTTAGCTACCAAGGACACCAGCGGTCGTTTTGGCAGCGGATTGGTCTCTCCATCATTGTTGGGGTAGTTATCGTCGCCATTAGTTGGTTGGCCTGTTCCGGCTACGACAACCATCGTCTAAGTATTACTAAGGAAGACAGTGATATTATTTGGTTAGCCACTCCTGATAACCAGACCGTCGATCGGCTTGACGACAGCACCAAAGTTACCTATGCCTACCGCTTTTTCTACAAGAATAATGAATTTTACACGGCAATCTATAATTTAGGCGATACGGAATTAGGTGACCTGAAGTTAGACAATGGGCGGTTAACCTATCGCAGTATTGCAAAGTACGTTGGTATGAAAGAAGGTACGTATAAACCCAGTTATCATGAGCCTTCTGTAATTGAAGGTAAGCAGAAACTATCTAAAGAAGATCCCGTCCACTTAGGCTTTAAGCACTATGCACTTGATGATGACGACCCAGGGCAGTACCAATACGACTCGCAGCTGAACTTAATCCAGGCAAAGATTAGACAGCGGTTAAACAACGGGAATTATGTAATTGGTTACCGGACGAATCAGACTGACGATGATTTGGAGCCTAGTCACTCTCATAAGGGCTACTTAGTGACAATTACTGGTCACGCCAACCAGCAGGCAGTCTTTCAATACGGGAAATTATATCAACAATAAGGAGGACCAATGAAATTAGGAAAGTGTCCCCACTGTGGGGAAAGTTATAAACCGGGGGCCCGCTTTTGCCCGCATTGTGGGCAGGAGATACCGGCAACTCGGCAGCACCGGCGCCAACAAATGACGAAGCATTTTGACTTCCAGGGACTGGGATTGCACCCATTTAAGAAACAGGATTGGAAATGGTACGCGGGAATCGTGGTAGCATTAATTGTTGCACTGACCAGTTTAGTATTTATCATGATTGCTAACCAAGACTACCACGCGATTTTAAATCAGCGGGAGCCGTCACTGATTGATGCCTACGAAAAGGTAGGCGTTGGCTTGACGAGCCAAATTACGGGAATTGTACTGCCTAGTTACCTTGTTTTAGGAGTTGCATTGGCAGGACTGACCTGGCTGCTGGTTAAGGGAAGTAAAAAGCAACGGATTATAATTGTCGGGATTGCTGAAGTGCTGCTGTTAGTAATCGGCGGTGTCAATTTTGTCAGTGCACATAATTTTTCCTTCTCCAGTAACCGGCTCGGTCAAGCCTTTGTAAAGGACCAGTTAAATGGCAAGATTTATTGTTATTCCTATTTCAAGAACCGCCCGGGTGACGATACAAGTGATACGGATGATGATTTCTGCAACCAAATTCCTGATCATGATAAGGGTTACCCGGAGGAATACTCAACCGTCTTTCTGAAATTTAATTCGGATGGTACGCTTGGCGTGAACGTTAACCCTTACTGGCGGGATGATAATGCGACGGCTTACAACAATAGTAAGACGGGAAACTATCGAACCGTGGGAATGTGGCATGTTAATAAGAACGGGAAATTGCACATTAATTGGGATCAAGCCGATACTCGTGCCTATGATTACGAGGCGGTACAGGTGAAGGTGAAAAAGAAACATCATAAGAAGCATCACCGCAAGTATCGTTATAAGACCGAGTATAAGTGGGTTGCTCAATATACGGATCCAGAAACCGGGAATGATGACAATAGTTTGCCAATTTATTTCCCGGGTGATGATGTCGATGGTACGGTGAACTTTGGCTATGACATGTTCAAGGTCGATGGGGTTAAAATGCAGAAACCAAATTCAGAAGGCGAAGTAGATTAGTAAATGGAACTAAGAGAGTGGGAAAGAACTAGCTCGTCTAGTTCGTCGTCCCACCTCCGTCGACGCGCAGCAAGCCTATTTGGGGTTGGTCAAATGCTGATTTATCAGCGTTTGGACTGCCAGCTACTGCGCTGAGGCATTACTAACTTTAAAATATTGAAGAGGCTGAGTTAATTCCCAGCCTCTTTTAATAACTTCTATTTCTGATTTTTATACATGTCTCTTAATGTATCTTTATACGAATATTTCCCGGAATAAAGGCAATCATCCAAATGACCATGTATAAACGGCCAACCTAATATGAATATTTATATTAAAATCAGGTTAGAATATCGCTGAAAATGTTTTATTATACAAAAAGACGATTATACTAAGAATATTCATTATATCTGCACTTATTATTGGAGGCATTAGAATTGGAAGAGCAAAGTAGTAATAAAAAAGTCATTACTACCTTTGGCCTGGTAACGATGATCATTACCGCGATCTTTGGTTTCGGGAATGTTTCGAACGCTTATTTGCAAATGGGCTACGGTAGTATTATCTGGTACGCACTGGCTGGGATCTGTTTCTTCTTCCCGTGCGGCTTGATGATGGCGGAATATGGTTCCACCTTCAAAGAAGCTAAGGGGGGCATTTACTCCTGGTTGGCCGGTTCCGTTGGTGAACGGGTTGCCTTTGTCGGGACGTTTGTGTGGCTGGCATCCTGGATTGTCTGGATGGTTTCGACCGCTTCACGGATTTGGATCACCTTGTCTGCATTGATTTTCGGTAAGGACACCACCCAGCAGTGGCACGCCTTTGGTCTTGATTCCACCCAATTCATCGGGGTACTGGGGATCTTGATGATCCTTTTCATTACCTACCTGAGTTCCCGGGGAATCAACTCGATTGCTAAAGTCGGCTCACTTGGTGGGATTTTCACCATTGCCGTTAACATCATCTTCGTGATTGTCAGCGTGATTGTCCTGATTGCCAAGAAGGGGGTCCTGGCCCAGCCAATTCATGGTGCCAGCACCTTTATCACGTCACCAAACCCGCAGTTCCAAACGCCGATTGCCATTATTTCCTTCGTGGTCTACGCGATCTTCGCGTACGGGGGGATGGAGTCACTGGGGTCCGTTACGGATAGCATGAAGAATCCTGCCAAGACCTTCCCGAAAGGCCTGATTATTGCCAGCATCTTCACGATTGGGACCTATGTATTGATGATTTTCATGCTCGGTTGGTCCATCAACTACCAGCAGGACTTGACGAAGAGTAGCGTTAACCTAGGGAACGTTACCTACGTCGTCTTCAACTACCTGGGAATTGCCCTGGGGAACGCCCTCGGCTGGTCCCACACCGCCGCTTTGACCTGCGGGGTTGTCATGACCCGGATTGTCGCTTTAGCGCAGACCCTGGGCTTCTTAGGGGCACTGTTTATCCTGCTCTACTCGCCAATCAAGGCCTTTATCCTCGGCTCCAACCCGAACCTGTGGCCGAAGAAGCTGACTAAGCTGAACAAGGCCAACATGCCGGCTAATGCCATGTGGCTGCAAGCCATCGTCGTTTGTGTCATCATCTTCCTGGTTGCTTTTGGTGGCTCAGCTGCCCAGAAGTTCTACCTGATTTTGACCGACATGGCCAACGTGTCCGCGACCTTCCCATACATCTTCCTGATTGGGGCCTTCCCATTCTTTAAGGCCAAGAAGGACCTTGACCGGCCGTTCGTTGCCTTCAAGAATCGCTTCTGGACGGATGTTTTGGTAATCTTCGTGGAACTGATTCTGATTATCGGGATCCTGTTCACCTTCATCCAGCCATTGACGGAAAAGGATTACCAGACCGCCTTCTGGACACTGGCAGGACCAATCTTCTTCGCCATCGTTGCTCTGGTTTTCTACCAAATTGCGGTAAAGAAAGGTAAAGTTGAAAAATAAATAGTTTTTAAAATGAAGACCGTGCAAGGGAAATTCCTCTTACACGGTCTTTTTAATCCGGCTTAGATTCCGGCCTGCTCTTTTGGTCGTCTTTTTGCTATAATAGCCCTATGTTATTCAAGGGAGGACGGCATGAAAAACGAACCGGGAAAATTGAAGAACTTTGTCCTGCTGTTAATGCGGCACTTTACCATGGCCCAGATTTCCAGCTCGGCGGCAATGCTTGCTTACTACACCCTGCTGTCGATTTTTCCGGCGGTGCTGGTGATTGGAAACCTGCTGCCGATGGTCGGCCTGGACGCCGATACGGTCCTCAGCTATCTCCAGACAGCCGTTCCGTCCTCAGTCTATGTTTTTATCAAACCGCTGATTTATGACTTCCTGCGACAGGGGAGTGGGGGTCTGCTGACAACTGGGGCCCTGATCGCCCTCTGGTCAACCAGCCAGGGAATCGCGGCCTTTCAACGGTCGGTCAACCTGACCTATGACGTAGCCCGCAATCAAAATCCAGTCATTAACCGGGTGGCCTCCTTTATCTGGATGATTGTCGTGATCATCCTGATTTACGCGATTGTCCTACTCTATGGTTTTGGGGAGCAGGTGCTCAATAGCATCCAACCGCTGCTGCAGTTTAACCGGCGTTATATTTCGCTCTTTAACTCGCTCCGTTGGCCGGTTGCTCTGGCGGTGTTGTTTATTGCCCTTACCCTGCTGTATTACTTTGTCCCTAACGCTAAGGTCCGCTTGCGCTATGCAGCAACCGGGGCCCTACTGGCAGCCCTTTTGTGGATGGGCCTTTCCCGGCTCTTCTCCTACTACACGGTTTTCTTCCGGCACAGCGTGGTTTCCTACAAGACGATTGGAGCCTTCATCGCGATGATGATTTGGCTGGACCTCTCCGGCTACGTGATTATGTTGGGGGCGGTCCTCAATGCGACCCTCCAGGAAGCGCACGAGGGTGTCCTGGAGGAGCGGGAACACTTCTGGCAGGTGATTGACCGGAAGCACTGGCATAAAGAAAAGGGAGCGGGAAAGAACTAGCTTGTCTAGTTCGTCTTCCCGCCCCCATAAGGATGGCTATGCCGCCGGCCGTTCGTCGTTAAAGAGAACGGTAGAAACCGTGTCGACGTACTTGGCGGAAACTGGCGTTGCGTAAATGTTTTCGCCCTCCTTGTTGATGAAGGCATTGACGGTGGACAGCTGGTCCATTGCCTGCCGGACGGTTTCGGCAGAGAGGTTTTCGCTGGCGTAACTGAGTTTTAAGAGGTGCTTCTTACCGAAGCTGCCCTTGAAAGTTAAGTTGAGAGTCTTCATAGTAGGCGGACTTCCTTTCTATTGTTACTGTGCGATGGCAAATTGTTCGGTTGTGACAATGTTGGCACCCGTGCACTTTTCACCAGTCAAAGTTTCTAGGGCAGCGGTGATGGAAGCAACCTGGTTGGCGGATAGGTCCTGCTTAATGTTGTTTAAAACGTGGGCAGCGCCCTTCGGATGGTTGTCGCCAGCGAGGGTGACTTGCAGCTTGGCTGATTTGAATTGACGTTCGTTACTCATGGTGAGCACTCCTTTTGATCTGATTTTGTAAGTGGTGATCACTGCTTACATTTACATAAACGGCTGAGCGCAGAAAAAGTGAAGGGGGAATTTTAAAAAATGGCGAAGATTTCCAAAATCGAAGCACAGAAGCGGCCGGGCCGCTATAATGTTTATCTAGATGGCCACTATGCTTTTCCAGTGGCGGAAAGTGTCCTGGTCAAGTTCCGCCTGATGAGGGGCGTGGAGTTGGATCAGGACCAGGTGGCGGCAATCACGACCGCTGACCAGCAGGCTAAATTCTACAGTAAAATCCTGGACTACTTGTCCTACCAAATGCGCAGTGAGAGTGAGGTCCTGAAAAAACTCCAGGAGTTAGAAACGCCGGAGGAATTCATTGAGCCGATCATGGCGAAGCTCCGTGAGCAGCGCTTAGTCGATGACCAGCTCTATGCCCGGTCCTATGTCCGGACAATGATGACGACTACGCTGAAGGGCCCGGGGGTCATCAGCCAGCAGCTGCGCCTGAAAAAAGTCGGCGAAAACGAGATTGAAACGGCCCTCCAAGAATTCCCCTTTGATGCCCAGCTGGAGAACGCCAGCAAGCTGGCCCGCAAGCTCTTCAAGCGTTACCACAACCAGCCGGAGTTCCGGCGGGAGCAAAAAGTCCGGCAGGGGTTAATGACCAAGGGCTATCCCGGGGACGTCTATGACCAGATCAAAAATGCAGTAACTCCAGAGACTGACCCGGGCGAGGAGGACGACCTTCTGGCCGCTCAGGCCGCTAAAGTCTGGCGCCGCTACCGGCGTTATACCGGCCTGGACCGCGAACGCCGGTTCAAACAGGCGATGTTTCGCAAGGGCTTCGACCTCGACGCCGTCCAGCGCTGGCTGGATGAAAAGCAAGAGGGGCTTTCCTAAGCACAGTATTGCTGGTATTATTAATAAGATACCTAACTAAGAAGAGAATAAGATCATGAAGAATAAAAAAATTCATATTAATGAACAAAAATTAAATCATCAATATTGCTACCGGACGGTGAAGCGGATATTCGATGCAGTTGCTTCAACGATTGCGGTAGTTTTGTTGAGCCCGGTTTTTTTGATTATTGCCATCTGTATTAAGGTCAATGATCCGAAAGGTCCGGTCTTTTATTCCCAAACCCGGGTCGGCAAGGACGGCAAACAGTTCAAGATGTTTAAGTTCCGGTCAATGGTGACTAACGCCGATGAACTCTTAGCTCAATTAAAAGCGCAAAACGAAATTAACGGGGCCATGTTTAAGATGAAAGATGACCCGCGAATTACTAAGGTTGGCCGGGTGCTTCGCAAGTACAGCCTGGATGAACTGCCCCAGCTGATTAATGTGATTGGCGGGTCGATGAGTATCGTCGGACCCCGGCCGCCGCTGGTCAGCGAGGTTGAGCAATACACTACTTATGACAAGCAACGGTTGATGGTCAAACCCGGGGCTACTGGAATGTGGCAGGTTGGCGGCCGAAGTGATGTTGACTTTGCTGAAATGGTCGAATTAGACCTGACTTATATCCAGGAACGGTCAATCTGGCTGGACCTGAAAATTATGTTTGAAACTGTGAAAGTAATGATCGTGCCGAACGGGGCATATTAATTGAGATAGGAGTACGACAGTGGACGTTAAAGTATTAGTAGCTGCACATAAGAATTATGCAATGCCAAAGGACGATTTATACTTACCGGTATTCGTCGGCAAGGAGCTTCATCCGGACGTTAACCAGACCTTCCAGGGGGATAATACTGGAAAAAATATTTCCAGCAAAAACCCGACTTATAACGAATTGACTGCGATTTACTGGGGCTGGAAGAACTTGGATCTTGATGCGATGGGGCTGGTCCACTACCGGCGCTACCTGAGCATGAACCATCGCAAGAGTCTAGATAGTGTTCTTAGCAAGGAGCAGGCAGAAAATTTACTGGCGGACCACGACATTATTCTGCCACCCAAGCGCCGCTATTTCATTGAAAGTAACGAGTCGCACTACCTTCATGCCCACCACCACGAACCCTTTGAAGTTATGCGGGCGGTTATTGCCGAGCAGTATCCAGAATATCTGCCGGCGTTTGAGACGGTGATGAAGCGGACTTGGGCGCACATGTTTAACATGTTTGTGATGAAAAAGCAGCCTTTGAATGAGTATTGTACTTGGATGTTCGCCGTCCTGGCGGAAGTTGAAAAGCGCACGGATATCAGTAATTATTCGGTATATGAGCAACGGGTCTACGGCTTTTTAAGCGAGTTGTTACTTGATGTCTGGCTGGAGAAACATCCGCAATACTCAACCGTGGAGGTTAAGTACGTATTTATGGAACATACTAACTGGTTTAAGAAGGGCGGCAAGTTTATCCTACGTAAGATTACCGGCCATGCTTAAGCTTTCAGGGAGGTCTTAGAGTGGCAAAATTATCGATTGTGGTTCCCTGCTATAACGAGCAGGAGGCCATTCCGTTATTTTATCCGGCAGTCGAGAAAGTCGTGCGGCAGATGCCGGTGGAGAGCGAGTACTGGTTCGTCAATGACGGGTCATCCGACCAAACGCTGGAAGAATTGCGGAAGTTGCACGACCAGGATCCGAAACGGGTCCACTATGTGTCATTCTCCCGGAATTTTGGCAAGGAAGCCGGTTTGTATGCTGGCTTAGAATCAGCCACCGGTGATTACGTGGTCGTGATGGATGCCGACCTCCAAGACCCGCCGGAGTACCTGCCGGAGATGTACCAAGAAATCTCGTCCGGTGAGTATGACTGTGTAGGGATGCGGCGAACGGACCGCAAGGGAGAGGCCAAGTTTAAGTCCTTCCTCAGCAACCAGTTCTACAACGTCATCAACAAGATTTCGGACACCAAGATTGTTTCGGGAGCCCGGGACTACCGGATGATGACCCGGCAGATGGTAGATGCAGTCCTGTCCCTCAAAGAATATAACCGTTTTTCGAAGGGGATTTTTAATTGGGTTGGTTTCAAAACTAAGTACCTGCCCTACCGAAATATAGAACGGGTTGCCGGGACGACGGACTGGTCGACCTGGAAATTATTTAAGTATGCAATTGACGGGATTACCGACTTCTCCGAGGCCCCACTAGCCATTGCCACCTGGATTGGTGGATTCTCTGCGTTTGTAGCAGTAATTGGCATTATTGCGGTGATTATCCGCCATTTTATTGCCCCGGGCGGCAGTGCCTTCGGCTGGGCATCGCTGGTGTGCATCATGCTCTTTATTGGCGGGGTGCAGCTGTTTTGCCTTGGTATCGTTGGTCGTTATATAGGGAAAATTTACATGCAGGCGAAGAAACGACCGATTTATATTCTGAAAGAGAAGAAATAAAATATTTTTTAATAATTACCAAATTACAAGAAATAACTTAAAAAAGATGATTAGGTGATATAAGGATGAGTATGTATGTAATAACCCACAAGAGTTTTGATTATCAATCATTACCAAGCGGTTATGTACCATTATTAGTTGGTGCTGAAGGTAAGACCAATCCCGATAACTTTTTACAGGATAATAATGGTCAAAATATTTCGCAAAAGAATTATTCGTTTTGTGAGCTGACGGGTCTCTACTGGATGTGGAAGAATACATCGGATGAAAACCTGGGCTTATCACATTATCGACGTTATTTTTCAAAATATTCAACATTTAACCAGCTATTCCTGAATGCCTTGGTAAGTGGGAAGGGGACACCGGTTACAACCGATAGATTAAATGAGCTACTTAAAAAGTATGACTGGATAGTTGCTAAGCCCCAATTAATCGGGATGGGGACTATCTGGGACCAGTTTGTACATTCCCATCATGCAAAGGATATGGAGATTACCCGGGAAGTGATTGCTGAATTGACCCCTGAATGCATTCCAGCGTTTGATAGTGTAATGAATCAGAGAAAAGAGTCATTTTTTAACATGTTTTACACAAGTAAAAAAGAACTGGATCGGTATGCTAGCTGGTTATTTTCAATTTTATTTGAAGTAGAAAAGCGCGTGGATATTTCCCAGTATGATAGCTATCAGCAGCGTCTATTCGGCTTCTTGGCGGAACGGCTTTTTAATGTATGGCTACATTACCGTAATCCTAGATTAGGATATTTAGCGGAATATAATAATGATGTAATCGGGCGTACCTGGGCTCTTCGCTCAATCCGGCATGAAACATTAGGCTGGTTAAAACCGTCTAACTGGTAGTTGCACTGTTAGAAAAATTGTAATAACGAGTCTAGGGTTAATTAGGGACGTAGTTAATGACATAAAAGGCTGATAATCTTCGTTTGCAAAGCGTTGATCCATCAGCATTTTATTTTACCTAATTATTTCGAATTTAACGATCCGCAGGCTGACTATGGGAAAATAATAAAATATTCCTGAACTCACTGTGGAAGTAATAAATTAGAGGGAGCAAAAATGAAAAAGATTCTAGTCGTCGGAGATTTTATTAGTGGGAGCGGCCTTACACAAGTTATTTTTAACGTATTTGGCAGGTTCCCTGTTAATGATTGCAAAATCGAAGTTGTAGGGTATGGCAATGATCCTGAAAGGACTACTGATCGGAAATGTAATGAACTAGGATGGCCAATTTACAGGACCCCGTTAGTTACCAAAAATCCGCTTAAACATTGGCAATGGTGGAAAACTTTTTTCAAGCAGCACACCTATGATATTGCTTATTTTAACTATTCTTCTTCTTGGAACTATCTTCCGGTCGTGTATGCTAAGCGGTATGGGAAGGTAAAAGAAGTGGTATGCCATTCACATAATTCATACTTCAGCCATGAATTCTCTAATCGGTTCTTGATGAAGGGATTGTCGATAGTAAATAACTACGGGAAAAAGGCGTTTAACAGGTATGCCGACATTAAAATCGCCACTTCAAAAGAGGCCGCTAAATGGATGTTTAATCATAACAAGGATGTGTTCATTAGCATTAACGGGATTGATATTCCCAAATTCACTTTTTCACCGGAAAGTCGGCAAGAGATTCGAAATCGCCTGAAACTTTCTGATAATACGAAGCTAATTGGTTTTGTTGGTGTTCTTCAGGAACGGAAGAATCCATTATTTGCACTCAAGGTTTTCGCTAACTATCATAAGGTTAATCCTAATAGCAAATTTATAATGCTGGGTAAAGGGCCCTTAAAAGAGCAAATTAATAAGGAAATTCTACAGATGGGAATCCAAGATAGTGTAATCCAGTATGATTTTGTAGCAGACGTCAATCGGTGGTACTCAGCGATGGATGCGTTGCTTTTTCCTAGTAAGTATGAAGGACTTTCTTTAGTGGCATTAGAGTCACAGATTAGCAACCTCCCGATTTTAGCTTCTGATACAAATATCCAGGAGATATTTGTTACTGATAACATTAAAAAAATGGATAGCACGGATGCACAATCATGGCTAAAAGAATTAGATGCTACGTTAAAAAATAATCATGACAGAAATTATCTGGATGAAAAAATCAAACCATTTAGTGTTGAGAGTCAGTCTAAAAAAATTCAGAATTTGATTTTATCCTAGTAATGGAGAGAAAAAACATGATTAAGAAAATTTATTATAAATTACTAGAATTTGCCAGAGCGATTAGCGACCGGGGCAAGTTTCGAAAACTTTTTAAAGGGCATCAAGGCGAAAAGTTTATTATTCTAATCAGCCATTCCGGTGATACAGGTGGCGGGGCCCCAGTTGTTTTATATGAGTTGGCCAAAAGCTTAAACAAGAGCAATAACGTCATCTTTTTAACTCATGGCAGGGGGAAAATAATTGATTTATGTAAGAAACAGAACATCAGCGTTTTTGAAACATCATTCTTATATCGAAAATACTTAAAGCAAATTAACGCAAATTCTGAAAAAATTGATTTCATGGTAATCAATACTGCTGTATTGCACTTCTACCTGAGTTATTTAGAAAAGCTAAAATTTCCAGGGAAAGTAATCTGGTGGATCCATGAGAGCAATGACCTTATTAATGAGTATCAAGAATACATTAGAGAATATAACCTTAACCACTTCAGAATTTGTTGTGTAAGTCCGCTTGTAAAAGCGTCAATAAGTGATGCTTGTCAGATTGATGAAAATAAATTATCCTTGCTGCCGTACGGGATTGTGGATAAAGGTGCTTTGCCTGTTCAAAATAGAACAGAACCGTTTATAATTTCACTAATTGGAAGGGTGGACGAACGAAAAAATCAAATTGAACTAGTGCAGGCATACAAAAAGCTTCCTAGTTCTTTACAAAAAAAGATTAGGCTATTAATGGTTGCTGGGTCTTGTGATGAGGGATATTTAAGAAAGCTAACTCCTTTGATTGAAGGGCAAGCCAACATTAAAATTATTGGGCCGATTCCTAGAGATAAAATGCAAGACATTTATTCTAAAAGTAATTTAATTGTATGTACCTCTAAAAATGATCCCTTGCCGGTTGTTATTACAGAAGCAATGATGTATGGTCGTTTATTTATTACTTCCAATGAAACTGGGCAGGCGCTAATTGCTGAAAAGACTTTTGCGGATTTTATCTACAAAAGTGGCGATACGGATGGACTTGCTAGGACAATAGAAAGGGTTTGCACGCATTATAATGACTATGATGACTTCTATGTCCAAGAAAGACGACTATATTTAAGTGATTTTTCAATATCAGGAGCCGTTAATAATCTGAGAACGATTGTAAAAGAAATGGATTAAATAGTAATCTTTCTCATATAGTTATTCGGTCCTAATTATCATTGAAAGTAAAAACTGTTCTTTGAAAACTATAATTATTAGATGAGTGTTTGTAATGTCTGCAACCTATCGCAAAAAAGCATATTATAAGTGTTATGTGAAAGGAAATAAGAAAAGCTGTAGATAGTTTACCGTTAACGAATTACTGTTTATTTTATTCAGCTGTTCATTATATTGAAAATGAGTGTAATTTTATTAAAAATGCTGTTTTTACGAGAAATAGTGATTAATACATTTGGTAAGGCAGATTGTAAAATTTAAGTTGAACATTTTAGTGGACAGAAAAACCCATAA
>DGYFI06203__coassemble_1066_pt1 | contig 33510 bp, 34 predicted proteins | sample DGYFI06203__metabat2_high_PE_014 | metagenome-assembled genome bin DGYFI06203 | reverse complement strand
GAGCTCAAATCCCTGCATTAACAATAAGGAGGTCACTTCATATTATCTCCCTTTATTATGCTACCGGCTGTTTAGCAGCCCGGTCACGTTTAATAAGTTTTTTAATCAGAACATACATGGCAATTACCACGACGATCGCCACTACAGCCCCGATTAGCTTGTGACTGTTGCCCTGGAAAAGCGCGTCGCCCCCAAAGGCATAGATAAATGACGTTGGGGCCATGCCGACGGTCACCATCGTCAGGTAACGGAAGCGGCTGATGTTGAGCTGGGCCCCGGCATAATTAACCAAGACACTAGGAATCACCGGAACCATGAAGCCGATCGTCAGCCCAATCAAGGGGTGCTTTTGGTGCATTAACGCGGCTAGCAGCTTGGACTTCCGGGTACGTTTGGAAAGGTCCACCTCGCGGATAATACTCATCACGCCGCAATTCCCTAAAATGTTCCCCAGCCAATTAATCAAAAAACCGACGATAGGGCCGTAGCACAAGCCTGCTAATATACAAATCAGCGAGTTGGACATGCCAGGAATCGCGTTGAATGTGGCAATCAACGCCAGCAACAGTAGCATGTCCTTAATCCCGTGGCTGCGGATCAGGTGCATTAATACGATTCGGTTATGGTCATTCATGTGCAGCAAGAGGTTGATCTCCGGCTGATAATCACGGTAGATAAAATAAATTAGGATAGCTGAAATTACGATCCCGCCTAGAATTAGCAGGGTCTTATTAAGTTTTCTTTTCATCATTAATACTCCTGAGGGATGGTTAGGCCAGCCTGCGCAAAGAGCTGCCTGAGGGTCTGCCGCAGCAGGGGGTCATGGGCGTAAATATAGGTCCCGTACACACCCCGCTTAAACAACACGTTAAGGGAATTCATAATCATTCTCTTTTCCAGCTTGGTAATCATTGTCGGGTCTGTCAAGTCGGCCCGCTTTTTGAATGCCTCACTGTCTGTATACTTGTCCAGGTTGACCCGTAAACGGCGACTGTCTGGCACTTGGCTGATCGGTGGCCCGATAATAATGCCGGTATAGTTGAGGTCAAAGCCCTGGCAGGTATAGATCGACCCGACTTCGTCAATCGTTTGGGGAAGTTCCGCCCAGGGAGTAACTGTATAGTTATACTGATCCCAAGGCATCTTAAAGTGCCCCTCGCAAATATAGTGTTTACCGCCATCCAGGGTGGACGGGTAGCCAGAGGTTGACAGGATTCGGGACAAGCCTACCTCCCGGTTACGGCGGACGATTGCCTGACGCATTGCTTCCGCATCATCATAAACCCGGAAGTCATAATGGTGGCGTGCGTTTTCCGGCAGAGCTTCCAGGCGGTAGTCACTCGTAAAGTGGTTAAACCACTGCACTAATTCTGGACTCGCCGTCATCCGAAACATCCGCTGAAGCTGGTATTCCCGGTGCGGGTACTGGTCGGTAATGGCCCGGAGACGTTCAGGAGTCCAGAGGCTCTTCATCCGGAGCACCTGGTACTGATCAAAGACGAGCACAACCACCTTGGCCCGTTTGATAATCTCCACCAGCTGGTTATCGTGGTAAAAGTTATTGTAATGGTCGGCCTTGGAAAGGAGCAGGTGGGCTTCATCGATCACCGCCACGTCAATTGTCTGCCCCCGCTTATCAAGCTGGTTGATGAGGGAAGTTGGCCGGGCAAAATCCTTTTTAAATAGTTCGGGCCGGGTTCCCGCGATTTCCCGGTAAACCTTCAAGATTTCCGGATGGTTGACCAAAAAGTAGTTCGTCGTTCCATAAAAGGGGGAGGCGTGATCATGACGCGCTGCCTGTTGCAGACGGTCAAATAGCTGGGAGAGCACCACGCTCTTGCCGGTCCCCGCGTCCCCGTAAATCGTATAAACTGCGGGAAACGCACCCGTAATGTGTTGACCAGCAAAGGCGAGAATATCCTCGACCAGTTTTTCCTGCTCTGGTGTTAATTTTTTCAGCGGCGAAAGCTTTTCTACCGCGGCATTTGTAGTTTCCCCCATTGTGACAACGACACCCCCATTAACATCTTTATTCCTCATTTATGGTATCGAAGTCCAGGCGGTTCGTCAATTTTCACGGGCTTTATTTTCGCGGGCTTGTGAAAAGTGTTAAAATATTAAGAAACGAATAATTACTAATATAAATAATCAATAATTATTAAAGGAGTGGCGGCAAATGAATCGGCATCCAGATTTCTTACTAAACGAAGTGAATGAGCCCCAAGACATCAAGGGAATGTCACTTGATGAATTAAAGCAGCTGGCAAGCGAAATGCGTCAGCTAGTCTTGGAACGGGATTCTTCAATTGGCGGTCACGTTGGGCCCAACCTCGGGGCGATGGAACTGACTATTGCCTACCATTACGTCTTTAATTCTCCTCACGACAAGGTAATCTGGGATGTCTCCCACCAGAGTTACCCGCATAAAATGCTGACGGGGCGCAAGCTCGGCTTCCTTGACCCAGATCATTACGAGGACATTTCTGGTTTTACTTCGCCCGAAGAGAGCAACCATGACTTTTTTGAAATCGGCCACACCTCAACTTCGATTGCATTGGCAGTGGGGATGGCGCAGGCCCGGGACTTGCTGAAAACTGGCTCCAAGGATAACATCGTTGCGGTCATTGGCGACGGATCGCTCAGCGGGGGCTTGGCTTTCGAGGGCTTGAACAACGCCGCAAAGCTCAATTCTAACCTCATCATCGTGGTTAACGATAACCAGATGTCGATTGATGAAAACCAGGGCGGTTTGTATCAGGGGCTGAAAGAACTCCGGGACAGCGATGGCCAGGCTGCTAACAATATCTTTAAGTTCATGGGGTTGGACTACCGGTACGTCAAGGACGGTAACGAACTCCGGGCAATGATTGAGGCCTTCAAAGCCGTTAAGGACATCGACCACCCAATCGTTCTCCACGTTAATACGCTCAAGGGAAAGGGCTACGAACCGGCCGTGGAAGCCAAAATGACCTACCATTGGCGGGCACCATTTGACCTTAAAACCGGCCGGGACAAGCAAGCCGCAAACGGCGAGTCTTATAGTGCGGCCATCCTAGCCGAGCTGGATAAGCAAATCGCTGCCGGAGAACCAGTAGTGGCCATGAATGCTGCTATTCCGGGTGTCTTTGATCTCAAAGAATTCCAAAAGAAGCATCCCGACCGCTACTTTGACACGGGAATCGCCGAACAAGAATGTATCAGCTCAGCCGTCGCAATGGCAGTTGCTGGCGCGCGGCCCGTCGTCTTTCAAAACAGCACTTTCCTGCAACGGGCTTACGACCAGCTGATCCACGACATGGCCCTCAATGATGCGCCCGTCGTGATGATTGTCCGGGGCGGTGCGATTGCGACTGAGTCGGCCACACACCAGGGGTCCTTTGATATCTCAATGGTCAGCGACCTGCCGAATATTGAGTACTTGGCACCAACAAACGTGGAAGAGTTGATTTCAATGCTCCGGTGGGCTATCAAGCAGACCGACCAGCCGGTAGTCATTCGCCAGCCAGAAAAGCAGTTATTGCATGGCCGGGCCACGCAGGATGATTACAGCAACATCCAATATGACATTGCACACCAGGGAAGCGAAGTCGCTATTATGGCCGTTGGTGATTTTTGGAAACTAGGGGAGGATGTCCGCGCCGAACTAAAGGCAAAGCTCAACATTGATGCCACGTTGATCAATCCTAAGTCGGTCACGGGGATTGACCCAGAAGTTCTCCACCACCTGGCCGAAAACCACGACGTCGTTGTGACCCTGGAGGACGGCAACCTCAGCGGGGGCTTTGGAGAAACGATTGACCGTTACTACGGGCCAAAGTCAATGAAGGTCTTAAACTTCGGTGCCCCACGGGAGTTTGCTGATAACGTGCCATTAGACGTCCTGTACGAATGGTACCACCTGACGCCAAAGCAGATCGTCGACGACGTTGAAAAGGTCCTCCACGCCCTTTAAGCGCCACTAACTCGGTAAGAAGTAAAATTCTTACCGAGTTTTTTAGTACAGTCGGCTAATCCTCCCGTATATATTTAGTGAACATCAATTACGAGGAGGATTACTTATGAATAAACTTAGGATTAAGGGCACGCTCACCCTGTGTTCTACTCTTGCCTTGCTGACACTCGCGTCGACTAATGCGTTAGCAGACCCAGTACCAACGGGAGAAGCGCCAGCACAGGCAACTGTCCTGACAGGCGACCAGCAGGCAGCCACGGTCGACCGCCAAATAACGGTCGTCAACCCGGTCAGCGGCGAAAAAGCTGTCGTTACGCAGACTGCAACTAAGACGCCAGGTCCGGACGGTGCTGACACCAACATTTGGCAGGTATATTTTCCACCGATCTACCAGGGATATAAGCCATCCCAGCCATTTGTTCCTGTCACCGTTGTTACGCCGGAAACCCAGCCTAGTAACGTCGAAATTACCTACCGGCCGCTCAAGCAGGATGATATTAGAACCAATACTTTTGCCGGAATATTCTTCAAGGATGTCAATGGTAACCGAGTCGTACCAATGCTTTGTCAGCCGGTCGACAAAAAGGGAATTGTCCAGATGCCCGAGGCTCCTAAGGGTTGGGAATACATCAACAGCGACCAGTTGCCGGACTCTTTCATCTGCTATGATTATAAAGACCCGTTCTACGTCTTCCTGGTAAAAAGACCAGCAGAGCAGGTCCAAACGAAGCAAGTCACGAGAAAGATTGTTTGCCACCTGCCAGGCGGCGACAAAGTCTATACGCAAACCGTTACGGCCACGAAGATTGGCAAGCAACCGTGGAAGCTACCGGCGTTTCCCGCATTCAATGTCCCAACCCCGACCGGCTACCAGCCCTCCCTGCCAACCGTTCAGAAACTAATCGCTGATCCCGATCAGGCACCGGTGGTCGTTGAGGTTACATACCAAGCCATTACGCCGACTAGACCCGTGGGACCAGGCCGGCCAGCAAACGATCACCAAGCTGCAAACTCGTCTCAGGATAGTCAACCGGCAGATACTCCTGACAATACTGTAAACGTTGCCGGTGAGGGGACCACTGCTTTCCCAGACCTAAAAGACCGCCTGGCTCAGTTGCAAGCACCCCTTGACCAATTAGAAAACAATGAGCAAACGAGCCGCCCCGTTGCCCTCCCACAGACGGGGAATCACTCAGAAAAAAGTGGAATGCTCCCAGGACTAATAGTGGTAGCGTGGACAGCGTTTTCAGCAAGTGCCGCTTTCAAGAAAAAAGGCAATTATTTTAAATAAACACTTGCTATTTTAATTTTCTCATAGTATTCTAAACAATAACCAAAGGGAATGGAGGAAGTTAAAATGCAATTATTTAAGATTAAAATCCTAATTGAACTTACTTCCACCACAACCACAGCAAACTAAGGCGTGGTTGGGGATTAATTTTTATTCCTTTGAATACTGTATAAATCAGCTATCCAATTACTTCAGCCACGGCAGCAACGAAAATGATGCTCAGTGGTCGGAGAAGGTGGATAGCTTTTTTGTCGAGAAAGAGAGGTTTTTTAAATGGCGGAAGAAAAGGGCAAACTTAGACGGACGATGACGCCCGGACAAATGGAAATGATTGCAATTGGGGGGACTATCGGTAGTGGTCTTTTCATGGGGGCTACGTCAACGATTAAATGGACCGGGCCGTCAGTTTTACTGGCATACGCCTTCGTTGGTTTAGTTCTCTACGGCGTAATGCGGGCACTGGGGGAAATGATTTACATTAGCCCCGGCACTGGGTCCTTTGCCGACTACGGTGATAAGTATATTCATCCCTTTGCCGGTTATTTGACCAAGTGGAGCAATATTTTCCAGTTTATCATCGTGGGGATTTCAGACATCATCGCAATGTCCCAATACCTGAACTATTGGTGGCCGAAGCTGCCCGACTGGTTCTCTGGGATTATCGTGATTGCAATGCTGACCCTCGCCAACCTGGTTTCAGCAAGGGCGTATGGCCGGCTGGAATTCTGGTTCGCAATGATTAAGGTGGTAACGATTATCGTGATGATCATTCTGGGTCTGCTGGTAATCGTCCTGGGGTTAGGAAACAATTGGCACCCTGTTGGTATCTCCAACTTATGGACGCACGGCGGCTTCTTCACCGGTGGCTTCATGGGCTTCATGTTCTCACTGTCAGTGATTGCCGGATCTTATCAGGGAATCGAGCTGCTGGGAATCACGGCCGGGGAAGCTGCTTCTCCACGGCACGCCATCGTCAAGTCTGTTAAGTCTGTTATTTGGCGGATTTTAATCTTCTACATCGGTGCAATCTTCGTAATCGTTTCAATTTATCCATGGAACAAACTAGACGCTGTTGGTTCACCGTTTGTCGAAACCTTTACTAAGGTCGGAATTACTGGTGCAGCTGGAATCATTAACTTCGTTGTCTTGACGGCAGCACTGTCTGGAGCTAATTCTGGAATTTACAGTGCTAGTCGGATGCTCTTCAAGCTGTCTATTGACAAGCAGGTACCGAAATTCTTCGGTAAACTTTCCAAGCGGGTGGTTCCAAACGTCGCTGTCTTAACGATTGCCTTCTGGATTTCCCTTGGTTTCATTGTTAACTCCATCATTTCGGTCGTAAATAAGGACGCAAGCAACATCTTCGTAATTGTTTATAGTTCTAGTGTCCTGCCTGGGATGGTACCGTGGTTCGTAATCCTGCTGGCCGAATTAAATTACCGCCGGCAGCACCCTGAAGACTTAGTTGACCACCCATTCAAGATGCCACTTTACCCGTTGTACAACTACTTTAGTTTGGCGGCCTTGGCAATCATCCTGGTCTTCATGTTCTTCAATCCAGATACTCGGGTTTCCGTTTCGGTAGGGGTTATCTTTATCATCATTATCTGGTTCGCCTTCCGCTGGCAGCTAAAGCGGGATTCAGAGCGGGCCAACTAAGTTAAATCTAAGGAGGTTGGGTATCCCAGCCTCTTTTTTGTAGAATCAGCTGACCGTTTGTTCGCCAAATATAGTAAAATAAAAATGATTTTTACTATATGAAAGGATTGGCATTATGTATCGAATTAAAAAGAGACTCTGGCGAACCATCCTCGCCCTGGGGTTGGTACTGCTGTTCGGCGGTTTTATCAACCAGTCCAGCGGCAGCAATACCGCCTGGGCACAGGGCATCCAGCGGCTGGTCTCTTGGGGTGGTAATTACCACAGCGGGAGTCAGCAAAGCCTACCGCCAACCAAGGAGCAGGCGGAGTCAGTACTAACACCGGCCGTCCGCCAGCAGTTAGGGGACTCTATCAGTTGGAATGGTTCTGGTGCCTTCATCGTCAACAACAACCGGCCGCAGCTGAACGCTAATATTAGCAGTGCGCCATACGCCGTTAATCTCCGTGACCAGCAGGGCCGGGCATGGCGGGGGGATGCCTGGCTTAACCGCACCACTCGCCAATACCGCAGCCGGAATGAAACTGGTAACGGCGCTACTAGCTGGCGCCCAGCAGGATTTTTACAGGCCGGCAACCTGACTGGAGGTTACCGGCACGCCTATGACCGGGGGCACTTACTCGGCTACGCCCTAGTCGGGGGGATTAATCGTTTTGACGCCTCCGAATCTAACCCCGCCAACATCGCCACGCAGACCGCCTGGGCCAATGAAGCCCGCAGTTCGACCTCAACCGGGCAAAACTACTATGAAGGGCTCGTCCGCAAAGCGCTTGACCGGGGTAAGCAGGTGCGGTACCGGGTCACTGATATATACAACGGTAATGATGTCGTGCCAGCGGGCGCTCATATTGAGGCGCTCTCCAGCGACGGTAGCTTATCTTTCAATGTCTTCGTGCCGAATGTGCAACGAAATATTAAAATTAATTACGCCACCGGGGCAGTAACACAATTGAATAATTAACTGTTGAGAGTAAGAAAAGGCACCGAAAATCAGCTTGCCAGCCGATTTTCGGTGCCTTTGGCTTTTACCTTGCCAACCAGCTACTAAGCTAACAGACTTTCTCTATTTTGCCATCCGGCGTGGTGACAATAATTGTTTGCTTCTTAGTCATAGGGTCGCACACCACTAGCACCAGATCGTCATCACTTATGAACACTTTGCTAATCTTTCGTCCAGTGCTTGCAAAATAAGCCTAAATCAACGAAAATAAGATTAATTATTACTCTAATGAAGAAAGAAAAGGGACACGTATGCCAAGCGAATCAGACTTAACTAAATTACACATTGTGTTTAACGGGCAGAAAACACCTCCGCTAAAAGTCAACCAGCTTTTTGATGCCCGCCGGTTCAACCGTTTCACGGCGATTACTGGGAAAGCCGATGCCGACTTTGTCAACCGCTACCTCAGCAAGTTCATCCAAGCGGACATCGTACTCGGGGCATCCCCAGCGAAGCACGTCAGTTCCGCGAGCGAAGTGATCACCAAGATTGCCCTGACCGACGCATTATTGGCGGTAGCGAATAAGAAGCCGGCAAAACTGTTCGAGGCTCTCTCAAGCAGCAACCAGGCTAACGTCTTAAACGGCCTGTTCAAGTTTGAATACGCGCCCGCCCAGGCGATCTACTCCCGTTTTTACCTGCTAAGCAACGAGGAGAGCGGGGACTGCCGGGTAATCCTCGGTAGTATCGACCTGACCGAGGAATCGTTTGCAAAGGACCGCAACCAATACAGCGAAGTGCTGGTTTTTGATAATGACCAGTGCCTCTTCGCCAACCTGTTGGAACACTTCAAGCACGACATTAAGCCGGTCCTGCGGCCATACTTCAGCGATAACCTTTTAAAGGCGGCCCAAAAGCAGCTGGACGAAAGTAAAAAGGACCAAAATGCCGCTACTGCGGGGAACAATGTCGTCATTTTGGACAACGACACCACTGACCAGGTGGCTGCCCAGGACATGACCGACATCATCAGTCACGACCTTCAGCAACAGATTGACAGTGCCCTCATTCCTCATGACACGACCATCGCAATGCGCAATGTCACCACTGACCGCTCGCTGGTCAAGGAGGGAATTGAACGGGACACTAAGCAGCACGACACCATCTACAACCTCCAAAAGCTCTCGGTTTCTCCCCGGGCGGCCAAGCCAAAGATCAAGGACCGGCAAAAGATCTACCAGCAGGTCAAAGAGGCGCTCGTAAGCGGCATGACACCCCAGCAGCGGTCAGCGGAGAAGAAGTACACGACCTTTTTGTATGACCGCCCGATGGAACGCAACCTGGTTAATAACAACAGTGGACTATACGTTCCTAATGATGCTGGAACCCACCCAATCCCGTTCGGCAAGCTGGCGACAATCAGCCAGATTCGCGATAGTCTAAAGAGTATTGATGACGTTATGAAGGGCTACCAGCGTTACGTGGTCGACTACTCGGATAATTACGGAAAACGCTTCTATGAAGCCATCATGTATAGCTTTACGGCGCCGTTTCTGTGGGAAATTCGGACAAAGGCCAGTTTGAACCCCGAAGACGGGAATGACATTCCAAACTTCCTCATTCTTGGGGCAACCGCGGGCTCCGGAAAGTCAACCCTTTTACGGATCATCAACCAGCTCACCTGGAATACCGACCGCTCCCTGATCGACTTTGGGACGATTTACCCAACGGACGTCGCGCAAAAGAAAAACAAAACGGTCGAGGCAATCGAACACTACGTGAAGACGGGGAGTTCCTATCCCGTCCTCCTAGATGAAATCGAACCGTACTTCTTCCAGCAGGATCAATACAGCCGGCACCTGGTCGTTGACACCATGAACGAATTGGTCAACAACCCACAGGCCATCGCGCCGTTAATCGGGACGACCAACTATGACTCCGGCTTTACGATGCTTCGGGAAACCGCACGACGGACTTACTACTTGCAAATTGATAAGGTCATTGACGAAAAGCTCAAGGGTGAGGCCAACCGGTATATTTACAACGTCCGGCAAACCTTAAACAATACACTGTTTAAAGACTTCGTACTCCGGATGGCCAGCCTGTTAGAAGACGACGAGACCCCTTGGCGGTCTTTTGACCCCGAAACGGGGCGGCTCGACTTCCTTGCACAGACCCGGCAGCTGTTCCGTAATTATTACAAGATGGCTGGACTGGATGTTCCAGAATACTTTGCGGATACCATCTGCGACGACTTCAAGGAGAGTTCGCGGAACAGTTGGGCCAAACTCTACCTTACGCAGGAAGACGACTTCAAGTACCGGGAAAGTGACGATAGCCTGCTTTTCGATATTTCCAAGCTCAATCCGACGAACGGCTTTACCGCTGACAGTATCGAAAAATACCGGAACGCCTTGCCAATTGAACTGTGCGTAAACGGCATTAATGGTAAGCGGGGGAAGTTTGTAGAAATCAAGGCAAAGGAGTTCTTTAGCTGGATTGGGGAGCGCAATCCCTATACCGACGAAGCACCAGCAGCTGCTCCGGAACCCGCTAAGAACGACCAGCAGCCGGCGGAAAAGCCAAAGAAAAAAGGCTTTTGGGCCCGACTGTTCGGCTAGTAAACTAAAACCAATCCCTAATTTAAGGATTAGTTGAACAAAGGGATGGTTACTATCAAGAAATTTTTAAAGAGCTTGGGCCTGGTTATTGCTAGTGTGATTGTCATCGGCAGCTGTGTGCAGCTTTACCTGCTGCGCGGGACACCTGGCCGGTCCCTGCGTGAAGCTGATTTGCGGGCAGACACCGAATATTCAACAACGCCCACCTTATTGATCCCCGGTTGGGGTGGTAGCACAGTTACGTATGACAAAATGATCAACTACTATCAGAGTCACCATCTCGCGCAGAAGGTGTTGACCATCTGGGTTTCACCCTGGAGAAGCATCCGCGTATCCGGGCACCTCTCGAAGACCCAAAAGAACCCGCTGATCCAAGTTCTCTACGACTGGAACTATAATCAAACATTTCATCCACAGGTCAAGCAGCTTACTGCTGTCCTGACTTACCTGCAAAGCCATTACGATCTGCACCAGGTCAATGTCATCGCGCACTCCTATGGTGGAACTGAATTTATGCACGCCTATCTGAATTCACCAGCACTGCAAAGCAAGTTAAGACTGCACAAGCTAATTTTCTTAGGTGTACCAGTTGAGGAAAGCCTCTCGGCCCGGTTAGATTATCACTACCATCTAATCCACCACTCACACGACCAAAACTTTCTTCGTCTCCGCCGGCAAATGCGGACTTGGCAGCCTGATTACCCCATAATGATTTATAATATCATGGGGACTAATCCGGGGAGAACCCGCACAGATGGGGCGGTGCCGTTGATCCAGGCTGAAATGCTGCGTTCGTTGGTCAAGGGCCATCCAACTATTAGCTACCAGCAAAAGATTTACCCGAACACCACCCACAGCCAGCTGCATGCTCGCAAAACAATTTTTCACTATGTCGCACACCAACTCTGGGGAAAGGATGATTCCGAGTGAAGAAGGAACATGGTCAGGTAACCGGCCTGATCTGGCGGGGCGTCGCTGATTTGGCAACGTACCAAAAGCTGCGGGACTACGCGGCCGCCCACGAGCTGTCGGTCGCTACGGCAGCTAAGCAAATAATCAAACAGACGTTAGACCCCATAGAGCGTTAAGCACCCATTTTGAAAGGAAGAGTTATTTTTTATGAATAAGAGCAAGACCGTTTACTTCTGTGCTGGTTGGTTTACCGACAAGCAAAACCGGGCCTACCAAGAGGCTATGAAGGCAATCGAAGCTAACCCGACAGTTGATGTTGAAAATTCCTATGTCCCTCTCCAACACCAGTACAAGGGCCTCCGGGTGGACGAACACCCAGAACTGCTGGAAGACCGGGAATGGGCAACTGCAACCTACAATGGCGACCGGGTCGGGGTCTCAACTTCGGACATGGTTTTAGCAGTCTACATTCCTGAGGAAGAAGATGTCGGAATGGGGATTGAACTGGGGATGGCAAATGCCCTGGGCAAGTACATCATGGTGGTTATCCCTGACGAGGACTTTGGTAAGCCGATCAACCTGATGACCTGGGGAATCGCGGATAACTTTATTAAAATGTCAGACCTTGCTAAGTTTAACTTCAACCAGCCTAGCTATAACTTCTACGAAGGTAGCATATATTAATGGGAAGAGGATTATGGTAACCAGCTCGCCATAATCCTTTTTATATTACATTGATAATCAAAAAATTGACAGTTCTGTTTGAAACGCTTACAATATTAAAAAGACTAATATAGCGATAGATAACGAAGGGAGGAAGCTCAACTAGGAAGTTTAGCTGGGTGCTTTATTATGAATCATCAACCACGAGTATGTATTTTTTCTTCATGCTTAGTTGATCTGCTCTTTCCAAACGTCGGCAAGTCAATGGTCGAGGTGCTCGAACGCCTGGGCTGTCAGACCTTTCTGCCGGACAAGCAAGTTTGCTGCGGGCAGCCAACTTATAACAGCGGTTATGCTAAGGAATCGCTGAAGACGTTTAAAAACGAAATTGATGCTCTGCTGAGTCTGGACGCGGATTACATCGTTGGTCCGACCGGCTCCTGTGTGTTCATGATTAAGGAATACAAAGACATTTTAAATGATGATCCGGTATACGGGCCACGGGCGGCCGCGGTTGCCGATAAGATTTATGAATTTAGTCAATTCATTTATCGGGTGCTTGGGGTCGTTGACTGTGGGGCCGAACTGGACGCTACCATTACGGTTCACCGGTCCTGCCACATGACCCGGCTGCTCGGTGAACGAACGGCGCCGTTTGTCCTCCTGGACCATGTTAAGGGAATTAAGCGGATTCCGTTGCATAATGTCCAGCTGTGCTGCGGCTTTGGTGGTACATTCTCTGCCAAGGAGCCAGAGCTCTCCACTGCGATGGTTGCCGACAAGGCCAAGAACATTATGGATACCAAGGCAGATATCCTGGTGGGGATGGAAACCTCCTGTCTAATGAATATTGCCGGCTATATGAACCGAAACGGCCAACACATCAAGGTCATGCACATCGCGGAAGTGCTCAACCACGATGTCGACCCAAGCAGGATCAAATATTTGAAGGATACTGACGAAGCGGTCGTTCCAGCCAACGGGGAAGGGGTGTTTTAAATGGGAATCGCAACGAGTAATCACCCCTTCAAGCAACGGGTAAAAGAAGCAGAGTCAGACCAGTTTATGCGCGTCGCGATCGCCAAGGCCCAGGACGCCCAGTTTGTTAAGCGTACTGCGTCCCGGCAAGAACTCGGGCACTGGAACGAGTGGCGGGACTTAGCAGAACAGATCCGGCAGCACGTTCTCAAATACCTGCCGGACTACCTGGAAGAATTCGCTGGTAATGTTGAGCAGCAGGGAGGCCACGTCTTCTTTGCCCAGACAGAAGATGAGGCTCACCAGTTCATTAAGGAACTAGCAATTGCTAAAAAGGCGAAGAACATCGTTAAATCCAAGTCAATGGTCACAACCGAAATTGACCTGGACAAGACCCTGCTATCGATTCCTGGAGTCAACCTGCTGGAAAGTGACCTGGCCGAATTTATCCTCCAGGAAGACAACTGGGATGAGCCAGCCCACATTGTTTTCCCAACTCTCGGCAAGAACCGCGACCAGATTCAAAAGGAGTTCCAGAAACTGGGCTACGATGGCGACAATGATCCCCAACACGAGGCCCGCTTCGTCCGTGGCTACCTGCGGAAGTACTTCATGAATGCTGACTTTGGCATTACCGGTTGCAACTTCGCCATTGCTGACAACGGGATGATTAACCTGGACACCAACGAAGGAAACGCCGACTTGACGATGGCTATTCCCAAGACCCAAGTAGTTGTAATGGGAATGGAACGGATCGTGCCATCAATGAAGGAAGCGGAAGTGCTGGACAATATGCTCGCGCGGAGTGCAGTCGGGCAAAAGCTAACGACCTACTGTACCTTTACCGGAAAGCAAAAGGCGGGCGAAGTTGATGGTCCAGAAGACTTCTGGGTCGTAATCGTTGATGACGGGCGTTCTAAGGCCCTGGGAACTGAATTCGAGCCCATCCTCCAGTGTATTCGCTGTGGTGCCTGCATGAACGTCTGCCCGGTTTACCGGCAGATCGGTGGTAAGGCCTACGGTTCGATTTATCCTGGGCCATTAGGTGAGGTACTATCACCCATTCTGAGCGGTTACGAGCAGTTCCAAGAGTTGCCATACGCTTGTTCTCTCTGCGCGGCCTGCACCGAAACCTGTCCGGTCAAGATTCCACTCCAACATTTGATTCGAGAACACCGAATCGTTGAAATGGACGACAAGCACATGGACCACTCGATGACCAACCTGATTCTGAAGATGGTCGGCGTCGGGACCGGTTCACCATTGCTCTTTGATTCAGCACTAGCTATGGCCCATCCGGGGACAAAGCTTTTTACTGATGGCGGGCCAAATTCAGTTGAGCCAATGTACGATGGCGGGAAAATCGACTACGTACCAAAGGCAGCGCCAAAGCTAATCCATGGTTGGATCGATACTCGTGACGTTCCACGTCCGCCCAAGGCCAAGAATAACTTCCGCCACTGGTATAAGCACCACCAGCCGGTAGAGCCCGCACCAATTGTCAAAAAGGAAGGAGGACAGGCAGATGAGTAGTCTCTTAGAACAAGCTAATAGCAGGGAAAACCGCGAGCAGTTTCTTAACCGCCTGCAAAAGGCCAGTGGCCGGAAACGCCACCAATTGGCCGATCACCCGTTCAAACCGCTGAATGACTTGCCGGACCAGCTCTTAGCTGACAAGAGTCCCGAAGAGCTTTACGCGGAAGCAGTTAAAAATAGCGAATCGGTTAACGCGACGGTTGTCGAAAAAACGGCCGCGGAGGTCGCAGACTACCTCCGTCAGTTAGCAGCAAAGAAGGACATTCAAAACCTGCTCTTGCCGGGAGTTGACCAGGCGGTATGGGATAATTATGGACTAGGGGACTGGTACCAGCATTCGGGCGTAGCAACGGTCAACACTTGGTCCCCGCAAGCCGACCGCATGACTAACGAGGAGTATGCCAACCAGGCTGATTTGGCGGTTGGGATAGCTGACTACCTGATTGCCTCCACCGGGACAGTTACCGTGGTTAATAGTCCGGCGCAGGGGCGGGGCTTCAATTTCCTGCCTACCCGGTTCTTAGCAATCGTTCCTAAAAGCGGCCTGGTACGGTCTACTAGAGAAGCAGTGGAAAAGTATCAGCACCGGTTCGATGACAGCCTAGCCACCTCCGCAATTACCTTTATCTCTGGTCCTTCCAATTCTGGTGATATCGAGATGGAGCTGGTCGTCGGGGTTCACGGACCAATTGAATGCACCTACCTCGTCGTCGCCGACCGTTAAGATTAAAAGCTATCAAGTGCGAACAAGCCTTGATAGCTTTTCTAGTCTGGCGGTGCTATATTTAATGACAGGCTGGTTGTGAAGAGCAAGTACGGGACAACTGCTCAATCGTCAAGAATTGCTGACCTCCACCAACTGGTCGGCAGGATTCATCATGGAGGGAGTGCTGTGTTTCTTTTCTGCTCGGAAATTGGCCGAGTTCCCGTACTGACACAGCGGAGATAAATGACATTAACCAATCACCACTCTGAAAATGAAGTCAATGAAATGTTCTCCCGGGTGGCAGGAAAATATGATCTGCTTAATAACGTTATCAGCCTGGGAACGCAAAAGAGCTGGCGGGCAAAGCTGTTTGACCAGTTAACACTTAAAGCCGGTATGGACTGTCTCGACCTTTGCTGCGGGACGGGGGACCTGACAATTGCCCTTGCCCGGCAGGTGGGGCCGAGTGGCCGAACAATCGGCCTAGATTTTAACCAGGACATGCTCGCACATGCAGAAGCAAAGGTTCGCAAAGCCGGGCTGGGTAAAGATATTGAACTCATCCAGGCCGATGCAATGGCACTCCCGTTTTCTGCTGGGGCATTCGACGTGGTTACCATCGGCTTTGGCCTGCGCAACGTTCCAGATGCCAATCAAGTACTCGCCGAGGCTTATCGTGTCCTCAAGCCAGGCGGGCAATTTGCCTGTTTGGAAATGTCGCAGCCGACTAACCCAGTGGTAAAAGCTGGTTGGCGAGCCTATTTCCATGTTTTTCCTCACCTCGCGCAACTCTTTGGCGGAAAGGCCGCGGATTACCAGTACCTGCAAACCACGGCCCAGCAGTTTGTTTCGGCCGACCAGCTGTTACAGATGATGCAGGCAAGTGGTTTCCACAGTTGCCACTACATCAAGCTCAACTGGGGAGCGGGTGCCCTGCATATTGGCAAGAAATAACGAGAAAGGCTCTAAAATCCTTGAAGAAGTTCAGGGACTTTAGAGCCTTTATTATTGGTCACAAAGAAAAGAGCGCTTCGATTGCTCTAAGCAGGCCAGCATGGTTGTTATCGGCAACAGTCACGGCAGCGGCGGCGCTTTGCAAATCCGGGGTGGCGTTTCTCATAGCAAGGCCGAGTCCGACCGCTGAGACCATTTCTACATCGTTTGAGGTGTCACCCACGGCAACGACCTGGTCCATGCTGCCACCAGTGTACTGGACAAACTTGCGCAGCCCCCGGGCCTTATTCACGCCGTGGGGAAGAATATCAATGCCATAGGCACCACTATACGTAGCATTGACTTCTGGGAAGGTCCAGTTAATCGTGCGGGCAATCTGCTGGATCTGATCCAAGGGCAGCTGACGCTGATACCAGTTAACATTGACGTTGTAAACCGGCTCCCTTATCTCGACCAGCCGCTTAAAATAGGCATGATGAGGATAGTAGGGGACCGGTACTGACGCGAATTTCTGGGGAATCATTGGCTGACTAGCGGCAGACAGTGAGAGGAGGTCTGGCTGGGGGAGACAATGGATGTAGTCTAACAGCTTAGTAAGCGTCTCTGGCCGATGGGCAACTCCACGAATCTCGTGCCCGGCAACCACGACCCGACCGCCGTTTTCTGCCACGAAGTTATTGACCAGCTTACCGAACTGCGTCTGTAAGGCATCAAGGCTATTTCCACTCGCAATTAAGAAGGTGACGTTTTGCCGACGGAGGGCGCAAATATCTTTGGTAAGGCGCACTTGGTCGTAGCGGTCATGATCGTCAAGCAGGGTCCCGTCAATATCCACAGCAACGTAACGATAGTGCATAAGCATCCCTCCTTAAAGATGAACAGGACTGGTCCAAATGAGCAGCACCGGCAACCCTATGCTGTCATTATAGCGAGTGTAACAAAGAACGGCAAAATGGCAGTCCACAATACAACGTGAATCAAGGCTCCCAGGCCCGCCGCGTTGGCACTCTTTGGCTCGTTGGTACGCCGGACAATGTAAAGAACCAGTCCAGCAACCGGAACGAAGAAGCCGAGGACGCTCCACCAGTAGGACCCCTCCTTACCATCAGTGGTGGTAGCGGCAGGCGTCGAACTTGCGGGGGTGAATGCGGGAAGCGCAACACCACAATACGGGCAAATTACCGCGTTAATATCAATCTTGGCACCACAGTTTTGGCAGAACTTGAATTGTCTAGCATCGTTTTGCGACGCCATAGTACTTTGATTATCGATTACAATCAATACTCCTTGAGCAAAATTTTCAGCGTTGAAATTACACGCTGATTATTGCTAATAATTATACCAGACGATAAGCTGACATCCTATAACGGGGCAGGGAGAGCTTAAATTTACGGCACTTAACATTAAATGGTCATAGCGTCCGCAGGTTATTGATACAATTTTTTCAAAACTACTTAAAATATACTTTTAGTAAGGTCTCGTTTCTTTGCAGCTCAATTAATACGTTTAAGTTCTTCTTCCATTACAAAATTGCATATAATAAAAGAGGCGGGACAGAACTACGTCTCCTACCTCCATCGACGCGCGGTTAACTTATAGGGGTAAATACTGATTTATCAGCATTTGAACTACCATCCGGCTACTGCGCTGTTGCATTTTCATTTTTAAAATGGTAAAGAGAGATTGAGTTAATTACCATATGCTGACTTTAATTGGGCCTCAACATTAGGATCATTTTGAGTGGCTGGATTATTAGCAGCCCATTCTCCTGCTTCACCTTCACCGTTGTCACCAACTAAAATACTATGCTATTGCTACTGTCTGCTTGTGATTATTGTGCTTTAGCTTGTTATGGCTGCTGCCTTTGCTGTTGGACTTGCGATGACGATTCTTCACTACTTTTCTTATGATGCTTTACTACTTTTAGTGTCTTCAGTGTTTGGACAAGTCATAACCACTCACTTATCGAATGGCTATGGCCTACAACAAAGCACTCAGAGTACTAATTTAATAGCGATTTAGTATTTTATAATGCGCTTCAAAACTCATAAAAAATGCGCTCCCCGGGACTCGAACCCGGATCATGAGGACCGAAATCTCATGTGCTATCCGGTTACACTAAGAGCGCTTCACATAATTAATTATAACCCTTTTAGGCAAAATTAGCAGGGTGAAGATAGCAACCAGAATAATCATTAAAACGACCACTTAATCCTAAAAAATGCTAAACTAGTAGTGTAGCTAAAGGAGGCTTTAGTATTAATTATGAATATTGAAACGATCAAAGAAGAAACGAAGCAGGGACTTAACGAACTACTAGCAGAGGCTAATCTTAGTCAGGGAGATATCCTGGTTGTCGGCCTTAGTACAAGTGAAGTCCAGGGCAAAATGATTGGTAAATTCCCTAGCATTGAAATTAGCCGGGTAATCATTAAAACAATTCTCGACATCATCAAACCGCTTGGAATCCACCTGGCAGTGCAGGGATGTCAGCACCTTAACCGGGCGCTGGTAGTTGAACGCTCAGTCGCTAAGGAACGGGGATTGGAAATCGTGATGGTTTACCCCCAAATCCACGCTGGTGGGGCGGGACAAATTGCGGCATTTGAAAATATGAATGATCCAGTTGAAGTTGAACATATCCAAGCGGAAGCTGGAATGGACATTGGAGATACTTCAATCGGCATGCACGTCAAATTTGTTCAGGTCCCGGTCAGAACCTCAGTCACCGAAATTGGCAATGCCCATACTACCTATCTCCGGTCCCGGCCGAAATACATTGGTGGTCCCCGGGCAAAGTACCGCTGGGATCCCTTCAACGAACACGGCAATAATTAACGGATAGGAGTTCGCATGAATATTTTCATCATCAGCGCAGCGCTTGCTCTGCTACTACTAATAATCCAGTTCATTCGTCAGATCCGCCGCACTAAAAAAGGCAATACCGAAATCAGTAGGGGAGCAATTTGTTTCAATTGGCTGCTGCTCCTTATTTTCCTGGTTGGCGTTGGAGGAGCGATTTATACCGGCGTAAATACTCACCGCCAGGCCGCCAAACCCGCCCGACCGGTCAAAGCGACGTCTAGTTCAACATCGTCACAGGCTGAGCAAGCTATCAAATTAGACTTTACTTCAGACGTAACGATGGAAGATAACGGCCAGGTCAACATCAAAATCACTGTATCCCGTGGTACCACGGTCACCGTCAAGGGCCGCAACACGGGACATGTCTACCAGAACTTCACAGTCGCTCGAGGACGTGGAACCACCACGAAAGTCATTAGCTTAGACTCCGCCGGACCTTACCAGGTGGTTGCGAAGCGAAACGGCAAGCAGGTTGCTAAAGACCTAACCGTTCGCCAGGCAAGGGCAACGGCGATTAGTTCTGCACCGACGGCAGTGAGCCAATCTAGCGTCAGTCGAGCTGCCTCTGTTAACAACGCCAATACTACCGGAACCAGTAGCGTCAGACAGAGTGGTGCTAGTCCAGCTGTTGCAACAAGCAGTCCGGTAACCACAAACACAAGTAGCCAAGAAAATAATCAATAGCAAAATAAAAAGACATCGGCGGAAAGAACCGATGCTTTTTTGTGAGATAGGGAGGTCTCACACTAAGTAACACTCAAATGGTTTCTAGGAAAGAGTATTATTTAGATTCTGGGGGAGTTAAGTAGCAAATCCATAAACTACCTAACGCCATTATTATATGATTATTAAAAATAATATCAAGTCTAAACATGCTAAATAATCAAAATATTCTAAAAAGCGTTGTAAATAGCGTCTAAAAGCTAATAGATTGATAAGCGATCCGGCCAATAATAGTAATTCGTTTTGCTGCGGATTAGGGTTGGGAGGGCCAAAAAACACGGGGCTGAGATGAACTGGCCTCTAGCAAAAATTCAGTCTACTTTGTCCAAACAACCAATCTTTCACATTAATAATTCAATTTAAAATTCTGAACCAAGTTTCTGACTACCATCCCCATCTTTTCTACTGGCGAAATCACCTAAACTAATTTAAACTGGTAAGTGTATTCTAGTACGGATACGTTAACTATTGAACAGGGAGGATGAACACAATGGTAGGCACCATTGTTAACTTTATAGCGGTGCTAGTCGGGACCGTTGCCGGTTGTGTGATTAAGGGCGGCATTAAAGAAAAATATCAGGAGGTTCTCTTTGCCGCCATGGGCTTAGCCGCACTCGGGATCGGCCTGGAAAACGCAATTCTGAACATGCCGCGAAGCAACTATCCCGTACTGTTTATTGTTAGCCTAGCTGTTGGTGCCGTTCTTGGGACCTGGTGGCGGATCGATGAACATTATAACCACCTTATCGAACGCTGCGGCGGTCATTCCCAGCTTGCCAAGGGGATTGCCACCGCATTGCTCCTGTACTGCATCGGCGCCCTGTCAATTGTCGGTCCGGTAATGGCAGCGGTGAAGGGCGACCAGACGATGCTCTACACCAATGCCATGCTCGACTTTGTAACCGCAATTGTTTTTGGTGCCAGTTTCGGCTGGGGAATGCTGGTTTGCGCACCGGTGCTCTTCTGCTGGCAGGGTGGGCTTTACCTGATTGCCAAGTTTTTATCAGCTGACTTTTTCAGCAACGAGCTCATTACTGAGATTTCAATCGTCGGTGGTTTCTTAATCGCAACTACCGGGATTACTCTGCTAAAATTGCGGAACATCAAAACGCTGAACTTTTTGCCAGCGCTATTGATTCCCATTTTATTCTTCCTCGTTAAGGGATTGATTTAGTTTAGGTAAGGGGGATTTATCGTTATGGATTTTACCAAAGTCGTCAATAAACGGCACTCGGTCCGGCAGTTTACCGACCAGGCCGTCGAAACAGATCTAATCAAAGAAATCGTCACCGTCGCCCAGCGAACGCTGTCCTGGGTCAACTCGCAGCCCTGGCAAGTCTACTGCGCGCAGGGAACTGTCCTGCAACAGATTAAGGAAGCCTACCGCGAAGCTGACCAAACTGGACAGGCAAGTCAACCTGACCTCCCAGTGATGAGCAGGGAAGAGTGGGCACCACGTACCCAGGCTAATATGAAACAGTGGCGGCACGACATCGTCCACCACTTTTCAAATTTTGACGAGGCCCATACCGCCATGAGCACGGCAAGCGACAGCCTATACAATTCACCGGTGATCCTCTTTATAACGGTTCCCCAAGCATCCCCAGACTGGTCAATTTTCGACGCCGGGGCCTTTGCCCAGACCCTCATGCTGGCCGCTACCAACCGAGGGCTGGGCTCAATTCCCACCTACAATAGTGTCCGCTTCTCCAATATTCTTCGTCAAATTCTAGGAATTCCCGATACCGAACGGGTGCTCGTAGGTATTTCTCTCGGTTATCCCGCAGATCAGCCGCTCAACCATTACCATTCGCAACGAGTACCGTTAAGCAACGTACTGCATTTTAACTAACTCTATTCAAGAGAGCGTGAGGAACCCAGCAGAATTAGCTTGCCAGCCGATTCTGTTGGGTTTTCTCTTATCTTTAACGGGGCTCGGCCGATTTTGGACGTCCAGTTTGCTTTCTTTGATTTATTCTTCCTTCACCCTTCAGCAAAGAGTATCATTAATGGCAAGGACTAAGGAGGAATCATTGTGATGAAAAAAGAAGCGCAAGTCGCAATTCTGGCGAAGCTGATTTCAATTAATAGCGTCAACGGCAACGAAGCACAGGTAGCTGACTTCATCGAGTCGCTATTTCAGCCTTACGGCAAGCGGGTCCAAATCGACCGGGTTCCCTTTGCGCCCGGCCGGGATAACCTGGTCGTAACCATCGGGGAAGGCGACCGGACGCTTGGTTTCTGTGGTCACGAAGACGTTATTGCCACCGATAACCCCGACCAATGGACCAGCGATCCCTTTGTCGCCACCATCAGGAACGGACGCTTGTACGGGCGGGGGGCCAGCGACATGAAGAGCGGTCTCGCTGCAATGCTTGTCATGATGCTCGAGATGCTCGCTACTGATACCATCCCCGGCCGGATTCGGCTCTTCGCTACCATTGGTGAAGAAACGGGGGAGTACGGAGCAGCCCAACTCACCAAGGCTGGCTACGCCGATGACTTAGCCGGTCTCATTATCGGTGAGCCGACGAATGGCCTGAGTGAGGTTGGCTACACGGCCAAGGGAGTAATCGATTACAGCGTCACCGCAATTGGCAAGCAGGCCCACAGCTCCCAGCCAGAGAATGGCATCAACGCCGTCGATCAGTTGGTTGACTTTGCTAGTCAAGTTCGGCCGTTGATGGCGTCCTTTAACCAGGTCAACCCCATCCTCGGCAAACTCACTCATGTGCAAAGTGTTTTTCAAGGGGGCCAGCAAGTCAATAGTGTCCCGGCCAAGGCGGTTATCAAGGGGAATATCCGGACGATTCCCGAATACCCCAACCAGGTTATCTTTGACGCCTTAAACCAGCTGGTTGACCGGTTGAACCAGCAACCGCAGCACCAGCTTAAACTCCAGTTTTCCTACCCCGAAGAAGCCATGCCCGGTAGCAAGGACTCCGCCCTGGTCAAGTTGATTGGCAAGGTCCATGAGGAACTATTGGCGAGCCCGGTCCGGCCGACAGGACAAACCAGCGCCAGCGATGGCTCCGAATTCTTGCATGCCAAGGGAAAATTCGACATTGCCCTGATTGGTCCGGGCAATGATAGCAAACACCAAACCGACGAATACGTGGATTTGACAGCCTTTTATCAAGCCAGCCGTTTCTACCAGCAACTAGCGCAGGCCTTTTTCGCCTAATTATTTTCGCATTTGTAAACGTGTATTTGAACATATGTAAAAATATGTTGTGATAATGGTGTACTCAATTTAAGGAGCTGAACAACATGGAACTAAACAAGTACATTGATCACACCCTATTAAGCCCAGACGCAACTGAGACACAAGTTGACACCGTTATCAAGCAGGCCATTGATAACCACTTTCACACCGTCATGATTAACCCTTACTGGGTTGCTAAAACGCACCAGGCAGTGGAGGGGACTGATGTTGTCACGGCAACCGTGATTGGCTTCCCCCTTGGCGCAACGACAACGGCGGCTAAAGTTTTTTAAACTAAGCAGGCCATCGCTGACGGGGTGGACGAAGTTGATATGGTAATGAATATCGGTGAGATGAAGGCTGGGCATTACACTCAGGTTGCCGATGATATCCAAGCGCTAGTCAAGGTTGGTCACGACGCTGGGAAAGTGGTCAAGGTGATCATTGAGACCGCCCTGCTTACCGATGACGAAATTACAAAGGCTTCTCAAATCGTGGCCGAGGCAGAAGCCGACTTTGTCAAGACCTCTACCGGCTTCTCCACCCGTGGCGCTTCTGTCCACGATGTTGAGTTAATGAGCGCTGCGGTTGCGGGAACCACCACCCAAGTTAAGGCCTCTGGTGGTATCCACTCCGCGGAAGAAGCAGAGGCGACGGTAAACGCCGGAGCGACCCGGCTCGGTGTTAGCCACAGTATGAAGGTTATCGGCAAGGAATAAGCAACTCCTTTCTTAACTTTTCTAATCTATAACTGGAGTGGGGCGACGAACTAGGCAAGCTCGTTTTGTCCCACTCCTTTAGATTCCTCCTCTTTGCTATAACAACTACAATAACCAATCCAGGGGAGCAAAATTAATGGATACCAAAAAGCAAATTAAACAAGTAGTTGAAATCAGCAAGCTGTACTACCTTGACGGGGCCACGCAATCCCAAATTGCAAACCAGCTCAACCTGTCCCGACCAACCGTATCGCGTGCTTTACAGTACGCCCGCGATACTAACATCGTCAAAATTCAGGTCACTGACCCTCTGCAAGACATCGCTGGTCTCCGTCAGCAGCTGATGAATAAGTTTAAGCTCAAAAACGTGCTGATTGCTACTCCAACGGGGGAGGGGCAGGCAGCACTATTAGCTGCCCTGGGCAAGGCAACTGCGGACTACCTCCCCCAAGTCGTGACTGACAACGACGTCCTCGGAATTAGCTGGGGGCAAACCCTCGACGCAGTGGCTAAACACCTTAGTATTAGTGAACGATAGGGGGTTCAAATTACCTACCTCAAGGGAACAGTCGCTAACTCGACCGATAATAACTATGTGGTTGAGGTTACCAAACGCTTCAACGAGTGTTTCCATACCCAAGCCCAAATTTTGCCGCTGCCAGTCATCTTCGCCAACCAGAAGGTCAAAGAAATGGTCACCCAGGATCGTTTTATTGACAACGTCATCGCCACGATGATGAAAATCACGGTTGCAATCTTCACTGTTGGTACCACGGCCCCTGACGCAACCCTCTTTGAACTTGGCCACCTTAGCCCAGCCGAGGTGCAAAGCCTCCAGCAAACGGCAGTGGGGGATATTATTTCTCAGTTTGTTAACCAGTAGGGACAAATTGTCAACCAGGAGCTAACCGCCCGGACAATGGCTTTCCCAATCAACCGGCTGAGGGGTCTCCATGATTCCATCCTGGTCGCCGGGGGCGCCAAAAAGCTCCCCGCAATTCGGGCAGCTCTGGCAGGAAATTATGCTAACACCCTGGTTACTGACGTTGATGTCGCCCAGCAGCTGCTGGCGGAAGACTGAAATTTATAGCTCTAGAATGCTTTAAAAGGCTGCCAAGCCGGAAATCCGAACTTGGCGGCCTTTTTCATACCGCATTTGCAGTTTATATTTACTTAGCCAACGGTTCCTGCCATACCGGGTAGTCCCGACAGGTAAGTTCGAGTGAAAATGCCCGCCGACCTGGTTCCTCACCGTCAATTTGGCCGTACTGAGCCGGCCGGACACGGTAGCTGAGCTGACTATCGCGAAAGACGTGGGCGGATGATGAGCTCGTGATCCTGCCAGAAGCAAAGGCCAGCATTGCACCCAGCAGGGAAAGCCAGCCCCGTTTTTCTACCACTACCAGCTCCAGCTGCCGCACGTCGATGCGCTGGTCCGGCGTCACACAGATTCCACCGCCGATGTACGGGTGGTTGCTGGCGATGGCTAGGAATGCCCGTGGAAAAACCTTTTCCTTGCCCTGGCACGCTACCCGCAGTTCAAATGCCGGCTGAGTGAAGAGGACATGAACCGCCTTAAAAATATAAGAAAAGGTCCCGAGATGGTGGTGGTTCAACCACTCCTTGGTGCGCGAATGGTTCGTGGCATGGACGATGGCGGCGTCAAAGCCAATGCCAAAGTTATTAAGGAAGATTCCCGTTTCCCCTGCGTTTAGGTCTTGATAACACCCCACGTTAATAGGATGGGGTTGCCGGTTATTTAAAATTTGCTGCAGGGCGACGAAGGGCTTCGTAGAAATCCGGTAACCGCGGGCAAAGTCGTTCCCGGTTCCGGCTGGGATATATGCAATCGGGCAAGACGGAGCTTCCGTCATTAGCAGGCCGCTAAACGCTTCATGGAGAGTCCCATCCCCGCCAATCACGACCAAGCAGTTGATAACAGGGCGGCGTTGACCACACTGGGCCGCCAGTTCGCGTGGATGTCCCGGGTACTTGCTGAAAACGTACCGGTAGTCAATCTGCTGGCTTGCCAAGTAGTGATGAACTTTCTGCCAGACTGCCATCCCCTTACCACTGCCAGAATGAGGGTTAATCAAAAATAGGTACCGCACTTATTCATTACTCCGTTCTGTAAAAATCAATACTCCCATTATACCGCAAAATGAACGACTCCTTAATTGACAAAGTCCGTCTTGCTCATAAATAGACAATAGTTATTAGTTGCAAGCGGTACCATTTGTTTATATAATAACGGTAGTTTTTTACAGGAGGAGTGTCAACCTTGAATCATTATCGCAGAAAATGGAGTACGCTAGCTGCCGCGATTCTGCTGGCAGGAAATCTCAGCATCGCGGTACCGGCATTCGCCGATCAGCTTCCCGCTAGCAATCAGCCAACTACCAGTCAGACTGCCCAGGCAGCTGCTAGTCAAAGTAGGCAGCAGGGGAAAGTCGACCAGCCGCAAACCACCAATCCAGCTGAAACGGGGCGGTTCGCCAACCAATCCGCCGGAGCACTTGCCCAGCAGGTTCGGGATGGCAAAATCAATAACCAGGGCCTGATCAACGATACCTACCGTCAGATCGACCAGCAGAACCACCAGCTAAATAATGTCATCTACATAAATCCAGACGATGCTAACCAGCAATTGCAAGACTTGCAAAAGGCGGGGCACAATGAGCAGCCTTTCTATGGGGTTCCACTCCTCATCAAAGGGATTGGTCAGCCATACAAGGGCTATCCCAACACGAATGGCTTATTTTACGAGCAGGGTGTTCAGTCACACTATACTAAAAATTTCGTCCAACGATTAAAGGACCTCGGCTTTATTATTCTCGGACAGACTAACTATCCTGAACTAGGGTTGATCAACGTTACTAACTCCAACCTCTATGGCCCCGCGCATAACCCGTGGAGCCTGGACCGCAATCCCGGCGGGTCCTCTGGTGGGGCAGCCGCAAGCGTTGCCGCAGGCATTGTTCCCATCGCGACCGGAAACGACGCCGGGGGCTCACTACGGATTCCTGCCTCCTGGTCGGGGGTAATCGGCCTCAAGCCAACCCAGGGGTTGATCATTGGCGATTCAACAACGCCATCCGTGGTCAACTTTGCGGAGACACGGGACATTAACGACACGGTGACCCTCTTAAAGGGGCTGTTAAATCCTAAACAGGCGGGGACACTAAAGGCTCTCCCCCAAGACTTACGCTCACTCAAGATTGCCTATTCCTTAGTTTCGCCAGTAGGCACCCCGGTTAGTCAGGACGCCCGGGCAGCAATTCTCAATGCTGTCCAATTTCTGCGCGCCCAGGGGTTCAATGTGGTTGAGCGGGACAGCCCCGTCGACGGCGTTAAGCTAATGCAGAATTACTACCTGGGAGCTCTTAGTGATGGCTCCGTCGCCAACTTTCTTTTCCAGCAAAAGTACCACCGCAACCTGACTGCCGAAGACGTCAAGGCGGGGCTAGTCAGCCCAATGACTTACGCGCTCTACGAAGCCAGTCGCAATGCTCCCAAAAACGTACGCCAGCAGTACCAGGACGGCCTAGCTACGGTTCACCAGCAGATGGCCACCTTTCATCAGCAGTACCCTATCTACCTAACTCCAACAACCGCTACGACCGCCCCACTGAACAGTGACCCAGCCTTCCTGCCAGCAGACGTAGCCAAGCTGCTACAGATTAAGGACCTAAACTTCAAGGACCAAATGAATTTGATTTATGCGGCCTGGCTTCATGGCCTGAGCAAAACTCCCTTTACTCAGCTTGCTAATGTAGCAGGGGAGCCAGCGCTCAGTTTGCCAACCTACGTTAGTGCGGCGGGGTTGCCGCTCGGAATCCAGCTAGAGGGTGCCCCCGGCAGCGACCTGGTTATCTTAGCGCTTGGAAAACTATTTGAAGACCACCACCAGTTCCGCTTCCTCAATGACTACCGGGCGCAAGTCCTACCGCCAAAGCAGGCCGCCAACCCGCAGGCAACAGCCCCAACTAAAAAAGCAGGGGCAACAGGCGGGCAGTTGGCGAATAACCGCATGGTTGCGGGCAGCCAGCTAGCAAGCACAGGCAGTCACAAAACCAGGGAGGTTAGCGCTTTGCAACCAGAGCTCCCCCAAACCGGCAGCCAGCACTCAACCATCCTGGTTGCCCTGGGAATCGGCAGCTTGTTAGCCCTATTGGCTGTTGATACTGAAGGCCGCCACAAACAACGTTAATCTTTTGAAATCACCCCGTGCCCTCGGCAGCGCGGGGCTTTTTTCAACTAGTAAAAAAACTCCGGGGACAAATGTCCTCAAATATAGGGACTTAATGAACAAAAAACACAAATTTCGTGTATATTAAGGACAGGTTACATAGTTAATCGTAAGCGCTTCCAACTATAATAATTACATAAAGTGTGGGTGATACTCTTGGATATTAAAGAAGTGTATACAGCAATCAACTCTGACCAACGCGTTCGCCAGCTAGTTAAAACAGCGCCGCTTAACATCATTACTGCCAACATCATCTACTGGATTATCCTTGCGGTCCGTTTCCAAATGGTGGTTCACATTGGAACCTTCGGCGGCGACCTGTCACAAATTGCACTGCAAGCAGCCTTGCTGTTCAACTCCGTTTACGCTACCAAGGTCTGGGCTAGCGGTGAAGCGGATAACGAAGGGGGAACCGCGAAGTAATAGATTATCAAAAATATAAACGGGTCTTGGACTCTGTCGGTACCGGAGCCGCGGCTGACGCAGCTCAGTACGGTGACCTGGGAGCCGACACCCTCGGCCACGTTGGCGCGGCCTACCATGGTCAGCTGTACTTGCCAAACCTCACCCGACTCTGCATCAGCAACCTCCGTGACCAGCCGATTTTGGGAGTCGCACCAGCAAAGGCGCCCCTTGGTTACCAGGGGAAGATGGCCAAGATTTCCGCTGGCAAAGACAGTATGGACGGTCACTGGGAAATGATGGGCTTGCCGGTCAAACAGCCATTAGCAACTTTTCCGCAGGGTTTCCCAGCCGAGATTATCCGGAAGCTGGAAGAGTTTTCCGGCCGGCAGGTGATTGTTAACCGGCCTTACTCGGGGACGGACGTCATCCATGATTATGGCGAACAGCAGATGGACACCGGTGCACTGATTGTTTATACTTCCGGTGATTCGGTAATGCAGATTGCCGCCCACGAAGATGTCATTCCACTGGCTGAACTATACCGGATTTGCCAGTATGCCCGTACCCTGCTGAACGGACCGGATAACATTGTTGGCCGGGTGATTGCCCGACCGTACATCGGCCCAGATAAGGACCATTTTACTCGCACTGCCAACCGGCGGGACTTTAGCCTCGAGCCGACTGGTGAAACGGCCATTAACCAACTCCACCAAGCTGGCTGGGATACGATCGCAATCGGCAAAAGGAACGATATTTTCTCGGGGCGGGGCTTCGAACAGGCTTACCATAACGAGAGCAACATGGACGGGATAGATCACGTCGATGAGGTGATGGGACAGGACTTTACTGGCTTTTGCTTTACCAATCTGGTTGACTTTGACGCCATGTACGGCCACCGGCGAGATCCAGTCGGCTTTGGTCAGGCCCTGATGGACTTTGACCAGCGACTGGGAACCGTGCTGGACCAGCTGCATGATGACGACCTGCTCGTGATCACCGCCGACCACGGCAACGACCCTGGCTTTATGGGAACGGATCACACACGGGAAAACGTCCCGCTACTCGTGTACTCACCATCGATGCAAGGCCACGGGACACTTGGCGCCACGGTGCTGGAAAACTTCAACTTGCCGGCAGGACAGTATGGGAGCAGCTTCCTAAGCCAATTACAATAACGAACAGGGAACGTGACAGAAGTCATTTATGACTTCGTCTTCACGCCCCCGTCGACGCACAGCTACTCTTTAGAAAGTACAAATAGGGCTTCAGAGTTCGGCTTTGCCGAGCACTGGAGCCCATTTGTGTACCGCGCTGTTCGCTTTTTATTAAAGTAATCGGGCTTATGTTACAACCCCTGTTTTAGAGTTGTTGAAGGGCAACACAACCATGAGGGTGCGCCCAGTTAAAGTAATGAAAGCTGCCCGTCACTGAAAGATTCGTCCATTTACTGAAAAGTGCACCTTTAACGCCCATAACGGTGTACAATAAGCCTGCTTGGGAACACTAGGGAGGTTTTGTTACTAAAGCACTTATTGTTTGGGAGAGAACAAACTCGGCACCAGTTGTTAAAAGGACAATGGTGCCGAGTTCTTTACTTATCTTTATTGACGGTAACATTCTGTTCCTGGTCGACATTGTAGCGGGCCAAGAGAATTTGCTGGTACTTATCTTCAATGACGCTGTTCAGGTCCTCGCTACTTTTGAGCTCCGGCTTGTCCTTTCTGATTTTCGCTAGCACGTCATCCGCAAAGGCAAATTCCGGTCGAACCTTCTGCTCACCGTTTAGGACGGCCAGTGTTTCATCATAATCAAGGCTCTTCAGCTCCCAGCTAGAACGGTCAGCGTCCGGCTGTTCTAACGTCCCTGGTTCCTGCTCATTACTCTGATAGTTTTCTTCTGCCATTTTCCCTCTCCTCCATGTTAGTGCAAAACTTATTATAGCATGGTCAATGAGTAATTGCCGCGGTGTGCTGGCAATTTACACTAATTACGCATTGACAGTTTTTAACATATCAGGGTATAATTGTTGCGATTAGTGAAAAAGCAAACATATGAAGGAGAATTGATTATGGCAAACAAAGTAGCATTAGTCACCGGTGCCGGTCAAGGAATTGGTGAAGCAATCGCCAAGCGGTTGGCTAAGGACGGCTTTTCAGTAGTGCTGGTTGCCCGGCACATGGACAAACTGCAGGAAGTCGCCGACGAAATTAAGAAGAACGGTGGGGAAGCATTCCCAGTAACCGCTGATGTTTCCAAACGTGAAGAAGTCTTCGCAGCAGTTCAAAAGGCTGTCGACCAGTACGGGGACTTCAATGTAATTGTTAACAACGCTGGGGTTGCCCCAACGACGCCGATTGATACCGTTACTAAGGACGACTTAGATTACGTTTACACGATCAACGTTTACGGGACCATCTGGGGAATCCAGGCCGCTCACGAGATGTTCAAGAAGCTCGGTCACCCCGGCAAGATTATCAACGCCACTTCCCAAGCCGGGGTGGTTGGTAATCCGAACCTGACTGTCTACTCCAGCTCTAAGTTTGCCATCCGGGGAATTACCCAGGTTGTTGCTCGTGAACTGGCTGAAGAAGGGACGACCGTGAACGCCTTTGCTCCGGGAATCGTTAAGACGCCAATGATGTACGACATTGCCCACAAGGTCGGTCAAAACGCCGGCGAGAGTGATGAATGGGGTATGCAGACCTTTGCTAAGGATATCGCCCTGAAGCGGCTCTCCGAACCAGAGGACGTTGCCAATGCCGTTGCCTTCCTGGCTGGTCCAGATTCTGATTACATCACCGGTCAAACCCTTGAAGTCGACGGTGGGATGCAGTTCCACTAGAATAATCATTCTAAAGTCCAGCGAGTTCTTGCTCAGCTGGGCTTTTTTCATGCTAAAAGTAACGACCGATGTAATTAACACGGCTAAGGTCGATGATGTGGAGACCGCCATCCGCAAAATAATCGTGCCAGCTGGCTTAGATTACGCCGTTGATTCCATCGGCTACGGGCCGCTAATCATAGACTTGCTGCATTCGTTGGGAACCGATGAGAAGCTATGTTTAATCGGGATTGCCGGTAAAATGGACCTGACCGGGATGGACATCATGGGTGAATCCAAGCAGATTATCGGTCTGATTGAAGGTGACGCCATTCCCCAACTCTTCATCCCCAAACTCATCAAGTATTCTAAAAAGGGCAAATTCCCCGTTGATAAACTGATGAAGTTCTACTCGTTCGACCAAGTCAACCAGGCCTTTGACGACTTCACCAGCGGCAAGGTCATCAAGCCGGTCATTACATTTTTATGAGCCAGTAACCAATAACCCGGTATTGGAGCTGTTCTACAAGGGCAATGAAGAAGTGGTAAAAAAGTGAGCACAAGGAGATGCAAAGGCAACGAATCCATATGCGTTCGTTTTGCAGGTCTTCTTTGTCAATAGGCGCTTCGATCTCATAAAGCGAGCTATGCAGAGAAACAATAACGTGCTGGACAGATCAATCTTTGAAGATGCTATTTTCATGAGAATGAATGCTGATATGGGGAATACGACTCAAGAAGAGTACGAAATCTACCAGAACTTGTTGGACAATACGATGGAGGAGTATCCAAAGTTTAGTCCTGGTAAGAAAGCCCCTGATCTGATGGTAATGATTGAAGTGTCATACGACACCATGATTAAGCGTATCAAGAAACGCGGCCGCGAATATGAGCAGATTGAGAATGATCCGTCATTAGTTAATTATTACAAGACACTACTCAAATACTATGACGACTGGAAGCGCACCTACGACAAGTCACCGTTACTGATTATTGATGGTGATAAGTATGACTTTATGGAAAACTTGAATGATCGAAAAGTAGTGCTATTACAGCAAAGGAAGCCCGCAAAAAGACACAAGCCAAAGTGGTAGAACGACGAGTTTTTGAACTTAAGAACGTTTATGACAAGATTAGAGAATCGGTTAACGCAGGTCGCTATAGAGCGGACTATATTGCTTCTAACGATGAGATTGGTGATTATATCTTTAATCATCTTGTCGTGGATGACTACTATGTCGAAATGCAAGTCATTATAGATGGTGCCCTCGGTTTAAGCATTAGTTGGGAAGATAGCAGCTACGATTCCGATAAAAGATACATTTTACTGATGGCCGATACCAGAAACGAATTCGGTCAAGTATGTGCTACTCTCCATCATGGAAAAACATCTGATAGTTGGACCTTCAAATATGTGAACAACATGTCAGAAGCAATTAATTTCGACTATACGGTTACTGCAAGGGACCTGGAAGACGCACCTGACTGGGTTAAAGCAATAGAACCAGAACCCGTGGAGGTCGATTAGGTATGACCCAGTTAAAACACTCATACTATTTTGTAAGAGGCCATCTCGATAATGACCACTTTGAAGAGGTAACAGACGACCCTAATCAAGAAGACTTCATTCAGGAGACGTGTGATGAATGTGGTGACAATGACTGGATCGAAGGGGAATTCGATACCTATGAAGATGACCTTAAGATTATCAAGTATCATAATTACACACCCGAATATCGAAATGAAATGATTGGACGACTAAAACAACTTAGATAGGAGGCCTGACGGTGGGAGTTAAGAACTTTCCTTTGTACGAGATAACAGATCATGCTCGCGTGAGAATTCAGAACCGTTTCAATATCACGAAGAATGAGATGGAAGGGTGGACCAGCCGATTACTATCACAGGCTGTCTATGTAAGTAGTCAGGACCACAATCGTGAGAAGCATCGTCTTAACGATATTGTGGTCATTGTGGATACAAGGCAGAAGATGGTCGTTACTGTCTACTCTGAAAACGAACATGATGATAACAGCGTCCATTCTCACACTAATCCTGAGGTTAAATCTGTTATTAATGAGGCCCTCAAAACGATGGTCAAGCAGAAGAAAGTTAAAACAATAAATTTAGGGCTTTACAAACAGCCAAAAACGAATAAATTTTTGGAGAATTTTCGTACTTTCTTTACACCATGGAATCCGTGCTTGACGAGCAGGGAGAAGATTTTTATAATTATTCAGGTAGATTAAAAAATTTTGGTGGATTATAGAATGAAGTTAGCCACCTAATTGGTGGTAAATGCAAAAACGCC